>Ga0233425_10000957_pt1 | contig 69229 bp, 52 predicted proteins | sample Watercolumn_Towu_2_FD_181712 | JGI IMG/M metagenome (GOLD analysis project Ga0233425, IMG submission 181712) | Freshwater microbial communities from Lake Towuti, South Sulawesi, Indonesia - Watercolumn_Towuti2014_140_MG | ecosystem: Environmental > Aquatic > Freshwater > Lake | place... | reverse complement strand
TGGACTGATAAAAAGTCGAGTTCTTGACCAGACCAAATCTGTTGCGCACCCCAATCTGAATCCCTCGGCTCCCCTCGCCCCATGCGACCGTGTATTCCACGGTTGCATGGGGAGAGGGGCGGGGGGGTGAGGGGAAGACAGCCGAAATCTCGCAACACAAGTCGACGTGGTGATCGACACCCAAATGCCTGTTTTCGACCGATTTTTATCAGCCCGGGGCACGGCCCTGGTTAGAACAACCTGTTGAGCCCATTCAGGGCCGCGACGCGGTAGGCTTCGGCCATGGTCGGATAGTTGAAGGTCGTGTTGACGAAGTAGCGCAAGGAGTTGTTGGGAGGAGGCTGGTTCATGATCGCCTGGCCGATGTGGATGATCTCGGCGGCGGTGGCGCCGAAACAGTGCACGCCCAGGATCTCCAGCGTTTCGCGATGAAACAGCAGCTTCAGCATTCCCACGGTTTGCGAGGTGATTTGCGCACGGGCCAGGCTCTTGAAATGCGCGTGGCCGATCTCGTAAGGGATCTTGGCCGCGGTCAGTTCCCGTTCCGTCTTTCCGACGGAACTGATTTCCGGACTGGTGTAGATTCCCGTGGGAATGTCACTGACCAAAGAACGTTCGGCCGAACCATGCAGAAAATGGCTGGCCGCGTACCGACCCTGTACGTAAGCGGCGCTGGCGAGTGCCGGAAATCCGATCACGTCGCCCACCGCGTAGATGTGCGGATGGCGGGTCTGAAAGTCGGCATTCACGTCGAGCTGCCCACGCTGATTCGGCTCGATTCCGATCGCGTCAAGTCCCAGGTTGTCGGTATTACCGGTGCGGCCGTTGGCCCAGAGCAGCAGGTCGGTTTTGATCTGTTTGCCCGATTCGAGGTGCAGGATCACGCCGTCGTCGGTGCCGACGACACTCGTGTACGTTTCGCTGTGGCGCAAGATGACTCCCCGTTCGCGCATGTGGTAGCTCAGGGCATCGATGATCTCATCGTCGAGAAATTCGAGCAGCTTGCCACGGGTGTTGACCAGGTTGACCTTGCATTCCAGATTGCGAAACATGCTGGTGTATTCGCAGCCCACGACGCCGGCGCCGTAAATGGTGACGGACTGGGGCGTGAAATTCAGATTCAGGATCGTGTCGCTGTCGAAGATGCGTGGGTGGTTGAAATCCACGTTGGCGGGCCGATAGGGGCGGGAGCCGACGGCGATCACAAAGCCGTCGGCCTGGATGCGCCGCCGGCCGCCGCCGCTGTCGGTGACCTCGACGGTATGCGGGTCAATAAAACGGGCCGCCCCTTCCACGATCGGGACGCGGTTGCGTTCGTAGAATCCCAGCCGCATCTCAACCTGGCGATCGATGACGGAGCGTGCCGCGCGGCGCAGGTCGGGAAATTCGATCTGTGTCTGCGCTCCGCTGCCGCGCAGCAGCGGATTATTTCTGGCCTCGGTCAGTTGAAAAATGACCTGGCGCAGCGACTTGCTGGGAATCGTTCCCCAGTGCGTGCAACTGCCTCCGATGCGCGGCTGCCGCTCGATTACGGCAATCGATTTTTCCTGCTTCGCGCCCTGCATGGCGGCCCCCTCGCCGCCGGGGCCGGTTCCGATCACCACCAGGTCGTAACGCTCATCCATGCCGGTTCCCCTGGCCTTCTTTTTCACTTTGGCCCATGACGCGGGACCGCGCGCCGTGCTTACTGCTTGGGCTTCACCCAGATATTGCGGTAGCGGACCGGATTGCCGTGATCCTGCAGGTAAACCGGGCCGGGTTCCTTGCCCGGGCCCAGGGGAGCGGCCGTGGTATTGCGGTCACCGGGCAGCTCCACATCTTTGTGAATCAACACGCCGTTGTGGGAAACGGTGATCCTCGGGTGGACCAGGCATTTGCCATTGTCGTCGTATTTCCCGGCGGTGTATTCGATGTCGTAGGTCTGCCAGGCCAGCGGCGGCAGGCACATGTTGACATCGGGTTTTTTGACAGAATAGATGCCGCCGCATTCGTTCTGTTCGCCGCTGAGCCCGAACGAATCGAGCATCTGCACTTCGTAACGACCCTGAACGTAGATTCCGCTGTTGCCTCGAGCCTGCCCGCGCTTTTCCGGCTCGTACGGCAGCCGGAACTCAATGTGCAGCGAGTGGCTGCCGAAATTGGCTTTGCTGGTAGTGCCCTGCACGAGCAGTTCACCGTCGAGTTTTCCATCCTTCCAGGCGTCCGCCGATTTCCCATCGAAGAGCACGACCGCGCCCGATGGCGGCGGGGAGCCCAGGGTGGGACTCCGGCGTTCCACCTTCGGCAAGGTCGCAACCACCTTCTCATCAGGATCGCGGATGGTGAGCATGCCATTCTTGGCGGTGGCGGTGATGCCGTTTGCCCGGATCACCACCGCATCGTTCTGCAACTCGCCTTCCACTTCGTGCTTTTCCTGCCCGTACCAGCCATCGCCGGGCAGTCCGCCAATATGGGCGACGGCTTTGAATTTGCCTTTCCCCAATGCAATCAGCTGCACGCCCACGCGCGCCTTTTCTCCCTCGGCGCCAACCTCCCCGGAATACTCACCCTGGAACGCAAAATCGGCGTCGGCCTTGGCCGGATCGGTGTAAGAATTGCCTTGGGCATGAGCCGGGCCCGACGAGATCCCGAACAGCCACAATCCGAGGCCCAGGCAGACGCAAAGCCTGACGATTTTGGCCGGAGAAACGATGGATTGGTGATTCCGCGCGAAGGGGCGAGCGATGCGTCTCATGAATGGTACTCCTTGGGGCTGATTTTGCGAGTCGATCATTGTGAGACTGGCCCGACTTCAATGCAAGCAGACCTGGGCATATACTGCGGAATATGGGGGAAGATCGATCGTCGCATCGCCGTGATTTCCTGACCGGCCGATCGGCCCTGGATGCAATGCGGGCCCGCAGCGCCGCAAGCGATGCCGTATCACCCGACCGGACTGCCTCCGGCGACGGAACTGGCAACACGGCTCGCATCGGGGCAACCGAGGGGCCGGCCGGCGCGGCGGACGCACCTGCCGGGTCGGGCGAGCAAGCCTACCTGATCCAGGTTTCCCGTGCGGCGATGGCCTGTGAATTCGACTTGTTCTTGAATGCCCGTCGCGGTAAACGGGAGGGGGATTCGGTCAGCGACTCCGCCAGCGAAACCGCCATTGACCCCGGAGGCAACGCCGATAACGACTCCGGCTGGCCCGACCCGGAGCGTGCCGTACGAGCCCTGGAGCTGCTCGACGCGCTCGAGGACCAGATGAGCGTCTACCGGGCGCATTCGGAGATCTCGCGGATCAATCAGCGTGCGGCGATCGAGCCGGTGGAGGTCGAGCCGCGACTGTTCGGGCTGCTGCAGTTGGCCTATCAGCTTTGCTCGGCGACCCAGGGCGCCTTCGACATCACATCGACACCGCTGTCGCGTGCCTGGGGATTCTGGCGCCGCGAGGGCCGCTTTCCGACGGACGAGGAACGTTGTGCTGCGGTTCGCCTGGTCGATTGGCGACAGGTGCGACTTGACCCGACTCACCGTACGATTACATTCCTGCGACCGGGCGTCGAAATCAATCTCAACGCGATCGGCAAAGGATATGCCCTCGATCGCTGTGCGGATTACCTGCTGCATACCGACTCGCTGACCACCGATGCGGACTGCCTGAAGGATTTCGTGATCCACGGCGGACAGAGCAGCATCCTGGCGCGTGGGTCACGGAGCGGATATCGAGGCTGGACGGTGACACTGCGCAATCCGCTGCGCCCGGAGCAACGACTGCGCGAAATCGTATTGCACAACGCGGCGCTGGGAACTTCCGGCAGCGGCACCCAGTTCTTTTATCATCAGGGACGACGCTACGGGCATCTGATCGATCCGCGCAGCGGATTTCCCGCGGAGGCCGTACTCTCCGCGACCGTGGTTGCACCGACCGCGGCGGAGGCCGACGCGCTCGCCACAGCGTTTTATGTCATGGGCTGGGAGGCAACCGCCGAATATTGTGGCCGCCATCCGCACATCGGCGCGCTGTTAGTGCTGCCAGGGGAACGCGCCGGAGCGATCGAGGTTCGCTCGATCGGAATTCCACCGTCGGACACGCAACCTGACAGCAGTATCATCCAATGATACTATTGAGGACGGCATGGGACCAAAGCACCGACAGACAGTTCAGGCGATTTTCGAAGACCCGGCCGCACCCTCAAAAGGAACCGTCACGTTACCCGTGCCGACCGTTGAAAGCTCTGTGTGCCACTGGTGAGGTACTCCGAGCCAGTGCTCAGGCGACCGAGCACGGGTTGAAGAGCGGCGCAGGGTGGAGTCGGGCATCGGACGATCGTCGCAATATTTTCGTCGTTAAGGACATTGAGTTCGAATGAGCGCGGCGCGGCATATGCGACGCCGTGTCCTCGAATCTGTTTTGGCACTTCGCGCAAATCCCGATCCCCGACCCGCCATTCGTCTACAGTCTAAACTGTACTCTGTCGCCTGAGCACTGGCTCGGAGTACCTCGCCAGTGGCACACGAACCCGTCTCCCGCGCCAGGCTTCCCGCGCCGAGCCGCGAAAAAGCGGCCCTTTCCCCGAAGGGGATGTTCTTCAGCGCAGCCCAGGGTTGCCGGTAATCCGGCTACCCTGGGTACCACCGGCACCCAACCAAATTCTCCGGTCGAGCGTATCGGCCCCGCGACACCAACCGACGTCGCCGAGACCGAAACCGAAACGACGAGGAATCGTGGCGATCGAGTCGGCGTTCGTGTGCTGTGCCCGTGGCAGTCCGCCGTGAGCGGCGCGGTGAAGCCACCACGATGCAACCGTGCATCGGTTGCGGTCTCGGCGGGCCCATGCGTGTCGATGGACCGATGCGCTCGACCGCCGGCGCGCGTGGGCCGGTACCCGGGGGTAGCCGGAATACCGGCAACCCCCGGCTGCGCGGCAGAAAAACCCCTTCGGGGTAAATTGCGCGACCTCGTCAGGCGGCGCGGGTTTGCGTGGCGGTTCCCGCCAGGAATTGGCGGATGCAATCGACGACGCGGTCTTGCTCGCCACGCGTCAGTTCGGGGTAGATCGGCAGGCTCAGCACCTCATTCGACGCCGCTTCGGTTTCCCGCAGCGGCATGCGGGGCGGCTCCAGCGTCTTGAAGCAGTCCTGCTGGTGCAGCGGCACCGGGTAGTAAATTTCACTGCCGATTCCTTGCCGCTGCAGCTGTTCGCGCAGCGGGTCGCGCAGACCGCCAGGCACACGGATCGTGTATTGGTTCCAGACGTGCCGATGCTGTTCTGACGCGGAGGGCAAGGTCAGTCGGTGCCCGGCCTGATCGGCGAATAATTCTGCGTAGCGCTCGGCATTCGCGCTGCGTCGCGCGGTCCAGTCCTCGAGGTGCCGGAGTTTGACGCGGAGCACGGCGGCTTGGATTGTGTCCAAGCGGCTGTTGATTCCGACGACGCGATGGCAATAGCGTGGGTTCATTCCATGCGCCGCGAAGAGGCGGACGCGTTCCGCCAGATCGTCGCGATCGGTCGTGACCATTCCGCCGTCGCCGAATCCGCCCAGGTTCTTGGTCGGATAAAAACTGAACGCCGCCAGCAGGCCGATCGAGCCGACAGGGCGGCCGTGGTGCGTTGCCCCGATCGCTTGCGCGGAGTCTTCAATCACCGGCACACCATGTTGCCCGGCCAGTTCGAGAATTTCCGTCATTTCGGCCGATTGCCCGAACAGGTGCACCGGAATGATCGCCTTAGTGCGCGGGGTGATTGATTCGCGGAGCCGCTGGGGATCGAGGTTGAACGAGCGTGGATCGATTTCCGCGAAGACAGGTCGGGCGCCGAGGCGCCAGGCGGCGCTGGCGGTGGCGAAGAACGTAAAGCTGGGCACAATCACCTCGTCGCCCGGTCCGACGCCCAGCGCCATCAAGGCCAGCAGCAGCGCGTCGCTGCCCGAAGCGCAGGCAATCGCGTGGCGGCAACCGGTGCGGCTGGCGATTTCGCTTTCGAGTGCCGCCACATCGGGGCCGTGGAGAAAACGGCCCGAATCGATCACCGCGGCGATCGCGTCCAGAATTTCCTGCCGCAGCGGCGCGTTTCCTCGCCCCACATCCAGTAACGGTACCGACGAGGGCGCTCCCTCCTTGGCCAAATCGCGACGCGTACTCATGCCCGGCCTCCCTGCCAACAAGCGTAAAGTCGAGCCAAGGTACGGATGTTTCCGCGTCAGGTCAAGTGCGAAAGGACAATCGCGGGAATCCGACCTTGTTTCCAATCGATTCTCCGCCACAATAGTCGCATGAGAATCGCGTACTTCGATTGTGCTAGCGGAATCAGCGGTGACATGACGCTGGGTGCTCTGGTCGACGCGGGCGTGGACCTGCAGGCGATCCAGTCCGGCATCGATTCACTCGGACTGCCTTCCTGCCGTCTGGCTTCCGCGGAGGTCAAGCGGCACGGATTCCGCGGGTGCAAGGTCAGCGTCGAGCACGAGCCGGAAAAGGCGCATCGGCACCTGCATCATATCACCGAGAAAATTGACGCCAGTACGGTGCTGACCGCGGCGCAGCGGGAATTGGCGAAGCGGATTTTCACGCGGCTGGGCGAAGCGGAAGCGAAGGTCCATGGCAGCACGCTCCGCAAGGTTCATTTTCACGAAGTCGGCGCGGTCGATTCGATCGCCGATATTGTCGGTTCGGCGATCGGCATCACGCTGCTGAATGTCGATCGGATCGTCTGTTCGCCGATTCCGACCGGGTCGGGTGCGATTGAGATTGCTCATGGCCGCGTCAACGTTCCCGCGCCGGCCACGGCGGAACTGCTGACCGGGATCCCGCTGGCGGCGGCGCCGGTGCAGGCGGAATTGACGACGCCGACCGGAGCGGCACTGATGGCGACGCTGGCCGACGAATTCGGGCCGCTGCCGCCGATGACGATTCGCGCCATCGGCGTTGGAGCGGGTGACAAAGACTTCAAGGAACAGGCCAATCTGCTGCGACTGTTTGTCGGTGAAACGGCCGCCGAATTGGCGGGAGATCAGATCTGGGTTCTGGAGACGAACCTGGACGATATCAGCGGCGAATTGATCGGACACTGCACCGCGCTGCTGCTCGAGGCAGGCGCGCTCGACGTATACACTGCCGCAATCCAGATGAAAAAGAACCGCCCCGGCGTGACGCTCAGCGTTCTCTGCGGCGCCGACGCCATTCCGCGCCTGGAGAAGATCGTCTTTCGCGAAACCAAAACGCTCGGAATCCGCCGCTGGCCGGTCAGCCGCCACAAGCTGGAGCGACGCCCTTGTGCGGTCGAGACGCCGTGGGGCAGGATCGACGGCAAGCTGGCGACGCTGGGAGACGGTTCCGCGAGCTTTTCGCCGGAATACGAATCGTGCCGACGCGTTGCCCAGGAACGCAACGTGCCGTTGAAAGATATCTACGAGGCGGCGCAGCGTGCGTTTGAGGCCACGCCGCTGCGCCCTGCCACCTGATCCGATCCGAAATCGAAACGAGCGACCCGCATTCGCGACCTGGTCCCGTCCAGGTCCCGCCAGGACCTGAGCGGCAACCCTACCGCATGGAGGATGCAGCCGATGTTGTTGTTCGCTGACGTAACCCAATGGATAGGTCTGGGCGCAGGGATGTTGATCCTGGCCTGGGTTGTCATGCGGCGCAGGTTTCGGAACCTGACCGACTCCCAGCCGGAACCGCGGCCCGCTCATCCGTCCACGGTATTCCAGGGTGGGATGCTCGGCGGCCTCCGCGCCGCCAGGCAACCCTCGACCGGCTTAATGGACGCGCCGAGCAGCATTGCCCGTTGGGAGATCGGCATGCACGAGGCGGCGCGCGACATGCGCGCCGAACTGGACAGCAAGATGATGGCGCTGAATGTGCTGATTGCCCAGGCGCGGGACGAGTCGGACAAGCTGGAAGCGCTTCTGCGCCGCGCGGAACAGCTTGGCCTTTCCGCGGTCCGGGATCCTTTGCAAGTGGTGGCCGACTTGAATTCCGACGACCGACAGGTTGCGCAGGCCGCGGAGGACCAACTCCACCGTGCCGCCGATGGCACTGCCGGCATCCTGCCGCCGCTGGCCGATCAGATCTACGCGCTGGCGGACGAAGGCCAGCAGGCAAAGCAGATCGCTTGCCAACTTGGAGCCCCCTTGGGCGAAGTGGAGTTTGCTCTCGGGTTGCGCCGCGACCTTCCGGCCAGCGACTTGTCGGCGGTCAACCGGCCGGAGTAAAGCCGAGCACGACGTCGAAGCGCGCCGCCAGTTCGCCGACGCGGGAATTCGGCAGCGGCGTAAAATCGATCAGCAGCGAGTTCCTGGCACGTTCATCTTTCACGTTCGACAACACGCCGTCCTTCTCGTTCAGCGCGTGGCCTTTGATGTAACACTGCGTGGTGAACTTGTCCCGCCCGCGGACTTTCACCGCCATGTGGATGTGCGGCGTGCGTCCCGGATACGGTACCGGCTTGATCGTGCGGAAATAGTAACCGCCGGTCGCATCGGTAAGAAATCGACCAAATCCTTGGAAATTGCCGTCGCGCTTTTCGCTGTTGCCGCTGCGGCTGTGCAGGTACGCGCCCTGATTATCGACCTGCCAGATCTCCACGATCGCGTTCCGCAGCGGCTCGCCTCGCGCGTCGAGAATCCGGCCGCTGAGATGTGTGATCTCGCCGACCGCCGCCGTCAACCCGTCATTGATCACGATCAGATCATTGTCGGTGTCGAGCGGCAATTTGTCCGGATAAAACGGTCCCTCCGTCTGCCGCGGTGTCTGCATCAACTCGTCCGCAAACGACACCGACTGCGGAATCGCGGTGAAGGGGACGGCGAGCGTTCCCAGGGCCAGGCGTTCGAGAAATCGGCGACGGGGCAACAGAGCAGGCCGGGACATAATCAGGATCCTGAATTGGGAGGAAGTCCAACGACGCGGCTGCAGATTGTACCGTGGTCAAGGTGTGCGCCGCGAGAGCCCCAATGCCGAGTTTTGCGCCGACTCGATAATCGTTCTGCCCAGGTAGTTCACCGTCAACGAATCCTGGGTGACGACCAGCAGGTTGACGTCGTCGGGGCGCGGCAAGTCGATGCCCAGGCCGCCGGCGACACGACGATGTCCCAAAGGAGTGACCGCGTTCTCCGCTATCCGGTAGACATCGTGGGTGGGCGATGCTCCCGGATCAACCAATTGCAATGGCGGCCTGGAGCGAGCAATCGCCGGGCTCGACTCCAAGGCCAGGATCAGCCGCGAACGGGCCGAGGGAAACGCGGCAATTCGCCAGCCATCGTCGCTCGATCGAATCGATTCAAAGCCATGTCCACCCGCGATCCATGGTTCGATCAACTGTAACTCGTTCTGCAGTTGCTCGATCGCTTTCCATTCGCGATACGATGCCTCATTCGCGGAAAAGGGCAACGGGCCGTCAAATATGAATCCTCGGGCGCCTGACATGGCTGCCATGTACACCTGGCGTCGCGTCGATTCGATTGCGGCCGAGTTCAGGCGATGTTCCGACCAGGTCGGGCGACTTCCACCGACCGCCAACCGATTTCCCTCCGATGGATCGTATCGACCCAGGCGCCAGATCATGTCGTCGGGTTCGGCCAGATCCGAGAGCGAATCGGGCAGCAGCAGCGGCCGCCGTACCGACCGGAGGCTGCTCCGCAACTCCCGACGCGTCTCCATAAAACTTGCGGCGGTCTGTGGCGCCATCGCCCAGGCTACGGTTCGCGGATGAAACAGCCGTTCGTCGGGACCGGATGAATAAGGCACAATCAGCCAGAGCTCCAGTCGCTCTGCTTCGGCCAGAACGTGGGGTGGCGGCAATGCGTCGAGCCAGACCGCATTGAATCGCAGATCTTTGATCGCCGTCAACGGCTCGCCATACCATCGCTTGACCCGCGGCATCATCGGCCGGGAATTCACCAGGAATTGCGAGCCCGATACCGACGACGGTGATTCCGAACGCGACACGGTCTGAACGCCGGCCGACGATCGACCCGCCGCTAAAACGGCCATGTTACTCCTTGCGGCATCGTCCGCGGACAAGGGCCGAATCGAGCTCGCTCCGACATGTTCGGCGCTGATATCCCCGCTCAATTCCAGATCATCGATCCACAGCTGCGTCGTGCCCTTGCCGCCATGGGCATTCAGCAGAATCCGATCAACATAGGCCTCGCGGAAATCGATCTGCGAGCCGAACTGGTCCACGAGTGCCGGGCGCTTGATCTCAAACTGTCTGCGCACATTGCTGATGGTGAGCTGCTGCCAGACGTCGACCTGGTCGTTGCTGCTTCCACGTAGAAGTACTGAGACGTTTTTTCCCGTTCGCGGGTCACGCGTATGCGGCAGTACGACGCGCATCGCCAATTGCAGACCGCTGCGGTTAGCGCGGACCCAGACCGACGCCTGCAGTTCATCGATCAACATGACGGGTTGAATTTCATAGGCGAGGTAGGCATAGGAACCGCCCAGGGTCGAAAGCCGAATCGACTCGCTGGCATGCCCCGATCGTGCGACGCGAAAATCGCGTGTGCGTGAGATGATCCGCGCCTGCCCGTCCGACTGCACGAATTTCCATGTCGGGTCGGATGTCTCGAATGCGTCGCGCAATTCTCCTGGCGACGGCGTTGCCCAGCCAATGCCCAGCGCAACCGTCAGGAAGCCGATCCAGCCATGGGAAACCTGGCCAGGGAATATCATCGCTCGGGCACCTCGACGGGTTTGCGTGGATCCAACGTTCGGTCGGCGGGCGCCGTTGCGAAATGTCATCGCGGAACTCCGGTGCGGCAACGAAAGCGCAAGTTGAGCTTGTATCAAGGTTTGCGATATCGATCCAGATCAGCCGCGAGGTAATTTCGCCGCATGACGCGAATCGGCAATCGCCAGTGCTTTCTTCGTAAGTGTTTTCAATGTAGGTAGTTACGATCTAGCGGCCGCCGGTTCGGATCGCCCTGGCATAAACAGTGCGATTAGGGAAAGGCATCAACCACCGAACCCCGGAGAATCGAACAATGACGTCCGTCCCCCACACCGCCGCCTCTGGACAGGAAGAATTGCACCAGGACATGGTTGATCTGGGGAACCTGATCACGACTCTGCCTGGCGAGTACCGTACTCGGCTGGAACCGGTTTTTGCCCGCGTCATGGAGAGTACCCGTCGCCGCCGTCGCATTCTGTCTCTGGTCCAGGAGGCCTTGAGCCAACTGCGGCTCGACATGAAATACCTGGTTTTCGACCTGGAAGCGACACGCCGCGAACGTGATGCCTACCGGCAGTTGCTCGACGGCAATTCGGCCCAGGAAGAGAGCGGCGAATAGTAAACGCCGGGCGCGAGGGCGCGATCCGCGGGACGTGTGCCGGTCAGCCAACCTTGGCGTCCGCGTTGCGATTCCCGTAAAAGTGGAATACGATGGGGGGGATCACGAATTGTCCCCTTTTAGCAGCACGAGCAACCGCTTCGCCCGCATGAGTGACCCGTTATGAGTGATGACATTGAGGGAGTAGCAGCGTAATGGCCGAGTTCTCGGCGGAGAGGTTCGCACAGCGCGCGTTGGAACTGGGGCTGCTTGACGCCCGCCAGATGGAGTTTGTGCGCAACGACTTGGGACCGGAATCGACCGTCGAGGAATTCCGCAGTGTGGTGTTGCGAAAGGAGTTGCTCACCAATTTTCAAGTGGAACGTCTGCTGAAGGGCGACCGCAGCGGATATTTCTACGGCAACTACAAAGTACTGTATCTGGCCGGATCGGGGACGTTTGCTCGTGTCTATCGGGCGGTCCACCGGGAGACCGACAAAGTTTTCGCCGTCAAAGTGTTGCGAAAACGGTTCCGGGACGACGCGATGCAGATGGAGCTGTTCCTGCGCGAAGGTGAATTGGGGCTCCTGCTGCGCCACCCGAACATCGTACCGACGTATGAAATCGACACCGATCCCAACGCACCGTTTTTTGTGATGGACTTTGTCGAGGGACAGAATTTGCGGGAGTGGATCAAGATCCGCAAGAAGCTGGATCTGCAGACGTGCATGCGGCTGATTATCGATATTGTCTCGGCCCTGGTATATGCGGCGCAGCAGGGGATTTTTCACCGCGATCTGAAGCTCTCCAATGTGCTCGTCACCAGCCGCGGCCGCGCGCGGCTCGTCGACTTCGGGCTGTATGGCACGCGGGCAGGCGAGGACGCATCGGACATCCCCAGCGCGCGTACCGTTGATTACGTGGGGCTGGAGCGAGCGACCGGCGTGCGCAAGAACGACCCACGCAGCGATATCTACTTCTCCGGTTGCATTTTGTACCACATGCTTTCGGGAGTGCCGCCGCTGTTCGAAACACGCGACCGCATCCAGCGGTTGAGCGTGGGGCGTTTTCGCGATATCCGCTCCCTGGCCGAAGTCGATTCCTCGGTTCCCCGTTCCGTCGTCGCGGTGGTGCAGAAAGCGATGGAATTGGCGCCGGAAAAACGCTACCAGACTCCGGCGGAGTTCCTGGCGGATCTGCAGACGACCAACAGTCGATTGCTTTCCGGCGAGGATCGCCCGCCCGACAGCGCCGAGGTTGGCGGCAAGCGCGAGGCGAGCGGCCTGAACCGTCCCGTGGAAATTGACGCCAACGCGCGCACCGTGATGGTTGTCGTACCCAAGGTCGAACTGCAGAACGTCCTGCGTGAAAAACTGAAGAAGTACGGCTACCGGGTGCTGGTGTTCGGTGATCCGTCCCGGGCTTTGGCGCGCTTCGATGACGATGGTACGCCGGCCGACTGCATCCTGATCGGCACCACCGGACTGGAAGAGGCGGCAGTCGACGCGTTTAATCGCATGTTGATGAATCAAAAGACCGCGAATTTGCCGGCGGTGCTGTTAATCGACGAGGACCACACGGCGCTGGAAAGCCGCGTCAAGCTGGCACCGCACCGCGTCATCGTTCGCATGCCGCTGCGCGTCAAGGAACTGCTGGAGAAACTGCAGCAGCTGATGCCCAAGCAGCCGTCCACTACCTGAGCCCGGCACTGGTGGGTGACCGGCCGACGCGATTTTGTGGTCGAGTTGCTCCGCAACTCGACACCCAGTCAGGAAGCCACTTGGCTGGATTGCGGTTCGGCCGCGCTACGGCGTTGGTGGGCCTCGGAGTACCTCGACCCACCCTACAGCATGCGTCTCACCCTGCAGCATGCGACTCAGCACAGTCCTTCAATCGGGTCGCCGTGATAAATGTGGTTCGGCCTTTCGACCTGATCGAGCCAGGCTGCGGTCTGGGGAATTCCCAGTGCCTGGTAGATCGTGGCCGCCATGTTCTCGGGCTTCTGTGGACTGGCAGCTGGAAAAGCGCCGATCTTGTCGGACGCTCCGATCACCGTTCCGCCCTTGACCCCTCCGCCCGCGAAGAAAACCGACTGGACCGCGCCCCAATGATCGCGGCCGGGAAGCTTGTAATACTGCGGCAAGTGCGAAATCTTCGGGGTGCGGCCGAATTCCCCCGCCATCACGATCAAGGTATCGTTCAGCATACCGCTTTCCGCCAGATCGTCGATCAGCGCGGAAAGCGCGCGGTCGGTGGGCGGCAAGAGCTTCTCTTTCAGATGCGGGAAAGCTTCGCCATGGGTGTCCCATGACTCGTTATTGCCCAGATTGACCTGCACGAGATTCACGCCGATCTCGACCAGTCGGCGGGCCATCAGCAGCGACCAGCCGAACGAGTTCTTGCCGTAGCGTTCCTGGACTTTGTCGTCGGCGCGCGTTACGTCCAAAGCGTAATGCACGCGGGCGTCGGTCAGCATGGAAATCACGCCCTGCCGGAATCGATCGAAATTCCCGGTTTCGGCGGCCTGATCGAGTTCGCGGCGCTGGCGGTTCAGTTCCGCGAACAACTCCAGCCGTCCGGAGAATCGCTGCTCCGGCAGCCAGGCCGGTAGACTGATGTTCGGGGCCTGGAAGACTCGATCGTCCTTGTGACCGCGTTCCTGGTGGTCGAACTTGTATTCGGGAAACGCTCCGTACGAAGTGGAATGAAACGGCGAAGCTTCGATAAACCACGGCGCGCGGTGGGCGCCCATGATGCCCGCGAACTGGCCGGGGATGACCCGCCCCGAATAGTGCACAAGTTTTTCCGGCAAGACCACCGCCGGTGGCAGGTTGTTGCGAGCGACGGTGGCGTCGCCCGCGATCGCCGCGATGCTCGGCCAATCCGTGGGCGTCGCGGCGCTAGGATTGAAACCGGGCGGAAGCTGCGTGCGCCCCGACAGCATGATCGCGTGCCCCGCCGAATGATCGTTGGACGGATGGGTCAGCGAGCGGCACAAGGCCCAGTGATGACTTCGCTGCGCAAGCATCGGCAGGTGCTCGCAGATCTGCAATCCTGGAGTGGCCGTGGCGATCGGTCGAAATTCCCCGCGCACGTCGTCCGGCGCTTCCGGCTTCAAGTCAAAGCTGTCGTGCTGACCTAATCCGCCCGACAAAAATATGTAAATGCAGGTTCGGGCTTTGGAGACCGGCGGCGCCTGTCCGGCCGGTAGATCGGCCCGCAGCGCCTGCAGATGATTCATGCCCAGGCCAAGCAACCCAATGGCCCCCGCCTGGACCGCTGTACGTCGATCAACCCGTGGATGTACGAACCGATTCGCTGCCATACGCCACCTCGCACTAAGGGTGTTGATTCTATCCTGATCATCAGCGGCCGTTCAACTTTTTGCGTTTCATTTCTCCCTTCTCCCTTCTCCCTTCTCACTTCTAATCTCCACTTGCCACTTGCCACTCGCGACTGGAAAATACGCTGGAGTCAACATCTCGCTTCGTGTTGCCATTGGGGGAACTCGCAGCGCAGAAGGAGAACCTGCTCGAATGCGCGACCTTGTGGAATAACGATGCATGAGCTTTCCGTCGCCCTGGAGATTATCTCGATTGCCAGCGAGGCGGCGGACGACAGCGGTGGCGGGACGGTGAAGGTCGTTCGTCTGCGGCTTGGCCCACTTGCCGGCGTGGACGCGCAGGCATTGATCGGCGCCTACGCAATCGCGCGTGAAGGTACCATGTTGGCGGAGGCCGAACTGGTCGTGGATGAGTTGCCGATCGTCGCGCGATGTCCGCATTGTCGGCGAGATCGTGTACTGCAGTCGATACTTGCGATCTGCTGTCCGGAATGCGGTGCATTGGATCTGCGCGTGGTGAGCGGCCGCGAGTTGGAGGTCACAACCTTGGAGATCGAATCGTGACACCGCAAACTCGACTGGTGGAAGTCCGGACCCGGGTTTTGAAGCAGAACGACGTGGTGGCGCGTGCATTGCGCGAGCGTTTCCAGGAGTCCGGCAGTTTTGTGGTCAGTCTGGTGTCGAGTCCCGGCGCGGGGAAAACTCTGTTGCTGGAAGCGACGTTGCGCGCCTTCCGCGACCGTTGCCGCGTGGCGGCGCTGGTGGGCGATCTGGAGACGGACAACGACGCTCGCCGCTTGGCTCGAACGGGCGTGCCGATCCGGCAGATCAACACCGGCACCGTCTGCCACCTGGAGGCGGAGATGGTGCGCCAGGCCTTGAGTGATTGGTCGATCGGTCCGATCGATATCTTGTTTCTGGAGAATGTCGGCAATCTGGTCTGTCCCGCCACGTACGATCTGGGAGAGCAGCTGCGCGCGGTGGTCTTTTCGGTGACGGAAGGGGAGGACAAGCCGCTGAAATACCCCACGATCCTGCATACCGCGGACCTGGCGATCATCTCCAAGATCGATCTGGCAGCAGCCGCGGAGTTTGATCGATCGGCCGCGCGCGCGAATCTGCGCGCCGTGCGCCACGATCTGCCCATCTTGGAATTGTCCGCGAAGACGGGTGCTGGCATGGAGGCGTGGTTGACGTTAATCGAAAAACGGCGCGCAATGTGCGTCTGACAACAATCTGCCGGCCGCGTTGTCGCCCGTCTTGACGGTGCGACGGCTGCCGCCTGATTCGCTGCTGGGCGGAACGAAGACAAGGAAGTAGGTTAATTATGCCGCGAGCCAAACGACCGTCGCCGCCCACCGACGACAAGCGTTGGAAGCTGGTGGATGTCGTCATGAGTCGCAGTGGGTATTCGGCTTCGTCGTTGATTGAAGTCCTGCACAAGGTCCAAGACTGTTTCGGCTATCTCGATAGTACGTCGATGACGTATGTGGCGCGCTGTCTCGGCTTGCCACTGAGCAAGGTGTTTGGTGTCTCGACGTTTTACCACCTGTTCACACTCAAACCGGTTGGCGAACATACCTGCGTGGTCTGCACCGGTACGGCTTGTTACATCAAGGGGTCGGATCGACTGCTGGAGTCGTTGGCGGGCCGCTTCCAGATTGGGCCTGGGGAAACGACGGCGGACCGACGGCTGTCCATCATGCAGGCCCGCTGCCTCGGTGCCTGCGGGCTGGCGCCGGCGGTAGTGATCGACCGCACGGTGCTCGGCAAAGAATCGCCCGACAAGTTGCTGCACGATCTGGAGGACGTATTGCGATGACCGTTGAGGAACTCGCCAGGACTGCCGAATCAACGCGTGAGCGGGCAGCATCGTTCCAGCACACCGTACGCGTCTGCATGGCGGCAAGTTGCCAGTCGTCGGGCGCGGCCGACGTCGTCGAGCGATGGAAGGCCGAGTTACCCGCTTCGAAATGGGCGGCGACCGCCAACCTGAAATGTGTCGGTTGCCTCGGATTATGTGCCGCGGGACCGTTGGTCGAGGTCGAGCATCGTGAGTCGGGCGAACGGCTGCTGTATCGGGATGTGACGCCCGGGGACGTGAGCGAACTGCTGCCAACGCTGGAGGGCGCTCCCCTGGACCGGTTGCGTTGTCCTACCGACGTTCCGTTCTTTCGTCGCCAGCAGCGGATTGTGCTGGAAAACGCCGGTCGCATCGACCCCGAAGAGATCGACGATTATGTCGCGGCCGACGGCTATCAAGGCTTGTTGCATGCGCTGACGGAGATGAGTCGCGACGACGTAGTGCGGCAGGTGCGGATCAGCGGCCTGCGCGGTCGCGGAGGTGCGGGATACCCGACCGGTCTGAAATGGGCCACGGTGGCCAAGGGCGAATCGCCGCGGAAGTTCGTGATCTGCAATGCCGACGAAGGAGACCCCGGTGCGTTTATGGATCGCGCGGTGCTGGAATCCGATCCGCATCGCGTGCTCGAAGGGATGGCAATTGCCGCTTATGCCGTCGGCGCCTCGCTCGGATACATCTATATCCGCGCCGAGTATCCCCTGGCGGTCGAACGGCTGCGCACGGCGATCCGGCAGGCGACCCGTAAGGGATTGCTTGGCCGCAAGATCCTCGATACCGAATTCACATTCGATATCGATATTCGTATCGGTGCCGGCGCCTTTGTCTGCGGCGAGGAAACAGCGTTGATTGCGTCGATCGAGGGTGATCGCGGCACGCCCCGACCTCGGCCCCCGTACCCGGCTGAGTCCGGGTTGCTGGGCGAACCTACGCTGATCAACAACGTCGAAACGTTCGCCAACGTTCCTCCCATCTTGCGGAACGGTGGCGAGTGGTTCGCCGGCATCGGTACTGAAAAATCCAAAGGCACCAAGGTCTTCGCGCTGGCCGGCAGTATCAACAACACCGGATTGATCGAAGTGCCGATGGGTATCACGCTGCGAGAGATTATCGAGCAGATCGGCGGGGGCGTGCCGGCCGGACGACGATTCAAGGCGGTGCAGACGGGTGGACCGTCAGGCGGCTGTCTCCCCGCCGAGCACCTCGATATGCCGGTCGACTATGACAGTCTCCGTCAGGCCGGCTCGATCATGGGCTCCGGCGGCATGATCGTGATGGATGACCGTTCGTCGATGGTGGATGTCGCCCGCTACTTCATGGAATTCTGCATGACGGAGTCGTGCGGCAAATGCGTCCCCTGCCGAGCCGGCACCTGGCAAATGCACGGGCTGCTGAAGAAGATCGGCGACGGTCTGGCGACGGCGGCCGATCTTGCGCTGTTGGAAAAACTATGCGAGGTCGTGCAGGCAACCAGTCTTTGCGGTCTGGGGCAAACGGCGCCGAACCCGGTCCTGAGCACGCTGCGCTACTTCCGCCACGAATATCTGGAGCGACTCGATCATGCAATGCCGTAATACAACCGATGCGGAGAACCTCGGATGGTAACGCCTGCTGCGGCAAAAATTGTGACGCTCCAGATCGACGACTGCGACGTGACGGCACGGACCGATCAGTCGATTCTCGACGCCGCGCGCGAGCATGACATCTGGGTGCCGACCCTCTGTTACCTGGAGGGACTCAGCGTCTGGGGCGCGTGCCGCCTGTGCCTGGTCGAAGTTGCCGGGAACAACAAACTGCTTTCCGCCTGCTCGACCCCCGTCCTGGAAGGGATGGTCGTCCGCACCAACACCGAAACGCTGCGCGAATATCGCCGCGTGATTCTGGAGATGCTGTTCGCCGAGCGCAACCACGTCTGTTCCGTCTGCGTTTCGAACGGGCATTGCGAATTGCAGGATCTGGCACAGCGATGTGGCGTGGATCACGTCCGTCTTCCGTATCGGAATGCGCCGTACCCCGTCGATTCCACCCACGATCTGTTTCGCGTCGACCATAATCGCTGCATCCTCTGTACGCGTTGTGTTCGGATCTGCGACGAAATTGAGGGAGCGCATACCTGGGACGTGATGGGCCGTGGCAGCGCTTGCCTGGTCATTACCGACCTGAACCAGCCCTGGGGCGAAAGCGAGAGTTGTACCAGTTGCGGCAAGTGCGTCCAGGTTTGCCCGACCGGAGCGCTGGTGAGCCGCGGGACGGCGACCGGCGAGATGCGAAAAGAACGCGATTTCCTGCCGTACCTCTCGCAGATGCGGGGGCGCCCATGAGTAGCGTGCCCCGCAAGACCCTGGCCACGACCTGGCTCGACGGATGTTCCGGCTGCCACATGTCGTTGCTCGACCTTGACCAACGCCTGATCGAACTTTCCGAACGGGCCGAGATCGTTTACAGCCCGATCGTCGACACGAAACAATTGCCGGCCAGCGTCGATATCGGCATCGTCGAAGGGGCGGTCAGTACCGAAGAGGATCTCCGTCGGGCCCGGCTGTTCCGTCGCTGCTGCAAGTTGCTTGTCAGTCTGGGCGACTGCGCCGTGTGCGGCAACGTGCCGTCGATGCGCAACACGTTTCCCTTGAAAGCGGTTATGGATCGCGCGTTTCAGGAGAATGTGCAGGCTCAACCTCAGTGGCCGGTCGATGGTGTACCGCGGCTCCTGGAAACGGTGCGCCCTCTGCACGCCGTGGTGCCGGTCGACCTGTTCGTGCCCGGCTGCCCGCCGTCGGCCGATTTGATCTGGTTGGTGCTGACCGAACTACTGGCCGGTCGAATCCCGGACTTGACGACCCGGACGCGTTTCGGAGCCTGAGCCATGCGTCGCACCATCACCATCAATCCTGTTACGCGGATCGAAGGGCATGCGCACATCACATTGCATCTGGACGACGACGGTTCGGTCGCGGATGCCCGATTTCACCTGACGCAGTTTCGCGGTTTCGAAAAATTTTGCGAGGGCCGTCCTTTTCCTGAAATGCCGGCACTCACCGCGCGCACCTGCGGCATCTGCCCGGTCAGCCACCTGGTGGCCTCGTCCAAAGCTTGTGATGAACTGCTGAGCGTCACGATTCCCGACACGGCGGCGACCTTGCGGCGGATCATGAACCTGGCGCAGCTCGTGCAGTCGCATGCCCTGTCGTTCTTTCATCTCTCGTCTCCCGACCTGCTGCTGGGATTCGACAGCGATCCAACGGATCGCAATATTTTCGGTGTGCTGAAGATCGATCCCGAACTGGGCCGCGACGGTATTCGGCTGCGGCAAATCGGGCAGTCGATCATCGAGTTGGTAGGTGGCAAGAAGATCCACCCGGGCTGGATTGTTCCCGGCGGGGTCGCGGAGCCGCTGTCGCAAGACAAGCGGGAGCAGATTCGCGGGATGCTGCCCGAAGGCCTGGAAATCGCTCGGCGCACCTGGAAGCGATTCCGGGGACTCGCGAGCAAGTATGCGGACGAGGCAGCGCATTTCGGTAATTTCCCGACGATGTTTCTGAGCCTGGTCACGGCCACCGGCGGCCTGGAACATTATGACGGTCGACTTCGGATCAAGGACGCCCAGGGCAACATTCTTGAGGACGACGTCCCGGGCGATGAGTATGAGCGGATTATTGGCGAGGCGGTCGAGCCCGATTCGTTCATGAAGTCGCCGTACTACCGACCGTCGGGCTATCCGTCCGGCATTTATCGCGTGGGACCGCTGGCCCGTTTGAACAACTGCGACGCGTGTGGAACGCCGGAAGCGGACGAGGCCCTGCTGCGATTCCGTGAAATGGGGCGCGGCCGCCCGGTCAGCAGCAGTTTCCATTACCACGAAGCCCGGCTGGTGGAAATCCTGTACGGCATCGAACGCATCGGGCAATTAATTGACGATCCCGAGATCCTCAGCACGCAGGTGCGGGCACGGGCGCGCGGCAATCGTCACGAGGGGATTGGCGTGGCCGAGGCGCCGCGCGGGACGCTGATCCATCACTACAAAACCGACGAACAGGATCGCATGCTCTGGATGAACCTGATCATTGCGACAGGGCATAACGGGCTGGCGATCAACCGAGCGGTGCGGCAGGTCGCGTCGCAATTTGTGCGCGGCGATGCACTGGAGGAAGGGATGCTCAATCGGGTCGAAGCGGTCGTTCGCTGTTTCGACCCTTGCCTCAGCTGCGCCTCGCACGCCGTGGGGCAGATGCCGCTGCGCGTTCAATTGATCGCCGCGGACGGCCGGATCCTGGACGAGCAGGTACGGCCCAAGGCATGAGCGGCGTACGTAAACAGTGGTTGATTGTCGGTTTGGGAAATACATTACGTGGCGACGACGCTTTGGGAGCGCTGGTCATTCGCAGTCTGCGGCCGCTGGTCGACTCGGAATCGGTGCGGTTGATGGAGTGCGCGGCGGTGACTCCGGAACTGGCCGCGACGCTTGCGGCGGTCGACCTGGCGGTTTTCATCGATGCATCGCAGAACGGCCCGATCGGCCGGATTGAGTGCCAGCTGCTGGAATCGGAAACCGGCGGCCTGCCGTTCACGCACGGTTGCGGTATCGCGGCGTTGCCGGAGCTGGCTCGACAACTTTATGGCCGCGCTCCCACGGTGTACCTGTTGACGGCGCGCGGCGGCTCGTTCGACCTGCACGATGGACGGCTTTCCCCCGCGACGGAAGCGATGGTGCGACCGATGGTCGAACGAACATTGGCGCTATTGGCCGACGACGGTCGAGATCGATGACCCAGCGAACTATTGCCAGGTAGCCAGAAAATCGAGCAATCGCCGCTGGATCGATCGGCGTGCTTCGAGCCGCTCCATGCCCTGCATTAACAACTTGTCGTAGTTCGTATGCTGGTGGCGCACCCAGGCAATGACTGCCAGTTCGATGGCGCGCTGATCGAGCGATTTTGCGGCAGCCGTGCGGCCGACGCGACCGCTGCCCCGCTGGGCCGTATGCGCCGCGATGCGCTGTGCCTCCTCCCTCGGACATCCCGGATATCGCGCCTGAATCACTCCCGTCATTTCCTCGACGAGTCGTTCGTCCTGCTGCCGACGGATGACCTCGTACTTGACCCGCCGGCCCGCCCGCTCGGAAGCGTCGGCTGCGCACTCGCTGGCAGCGCGCTGCACTGCTTCCGATGTCACCAACATGCCGATTCGATCGTACCGCTTTCGTGAGCGATTGAATCGCAGCACCACGGCGGCGAGCGGGCTGTGCTTCCGCGCCCGTCGTGTGAGCGTCGCGTCGCCTCTCGCAAGGAACTCGAGATGGTCCAGGTCGGCGCAGGACAGGCAGAGCGGTAATTCGTTCTCCAACGCCATGATGTCGCCGCAGAGGATTTCCGTGGCGCACTCCTGGCATGGTGCCACGTCGCTGCTGAGCTGAAAGACCGCCAGTTCCGGCGCTTTATTCAGTTTCTGGCGCATTCGCTCCGTCTTCCGCTCTCCTAATTCAGGCGATACATAATGCGTCTGATACAATCGCTCCAATTCCGGGTCCGACGAGGCGGTGACCTGCAGCGCGCGAGGGCCTCGTACACCCGCAGCTCGGAAACTGGCCTCCACCGGTTCCAGCTGTTGCTCACGCACCCATTCCAGGAAGTGCGCCGTCGCCTGCGAACGTTTTTCGGGTGAGCCCTGAATGAACGGTTCCAGCGATTCGTAACCGGGTCCGCCTCGCGCCCAACCCTCAAAGTTCACTCGATTAAGCAGCCCGATCTCCTGGAGCATTCCCAACAGTCCGACAGCACCCTCGCGCTTCAGCACGGCTTCGCTGCCCAATCGAACTCGCTCTCGCATATTGCCCGGCTGCCTGTGACCCATCCGACCGTCTCCCTATCTCAGCAAAGCCCGGTGAAAACTCACGACTGGTAACTCTTCCGATTCCAAAGCAGCAGCGCGGCGAGCGTCTTTGCGTCCCGTATCTCGCCGCGATCGAGATGTTCCATGGCGGTTTCCCAGGTGCAGATGTAGTTCTCGATCTGTTCGCCCGGCTCGCGGGCGGCGGGGCCGGGAGTCAGCCCTTCGGCCACGAAGAGGTGCATCTCTTCGTCGAGGATTCCTGGGGAAAGGAAGAACGAGTGCAGATGTCGCAGCGAGCGGCAGCGGAACCCGGTTTCCTCGATCAGCTCCCGTCGTGCGGTTTCCGCGGGCGGCTCGCCCGGCTCCAACGTGCCGGCCGGAAGTTCCAGCAAGGTCCGGGCCACACTGATCCGGTAACTCCGGATCAAGCAAACGTGATTGGAATCCAGCAGCGGCAGGATGACGACCGCCCCGGGATGGCGCACCACTTCCTTGACCCCGCCGTCGGTTCGGCGCACCGCGACCACGCGGAATTTTCGTGTTGCCAGCAATTCGACTTCTGCTGCTTCTTGATCCATTTTCCATCCATTTCGTTGAACCAACTCAAGATTGATGCCAGTGCAACTCGCTGCTAAGATAGCGGGGGAGCGGGGGATCTCCAACTGCCCGAACGTCTGAGTATATTCATGAGCGCGGGATCAACGGCCAAATGGAGTGTGAATGTCGGCACCTGGTGCGGCGTTGGCGTCCAGATCCACAGCTCGTGGTTTCTCGTCGCGATCGCGACGTTTTACCTGAACTGGTTGCGCTCGGATCGTACCCGCGAGACGATCGTGGATTGGCTGTCGGTGGCGGTGCTGGTCATCTTGTTCACCAGCGTTTTAGCTCATGAGCTGGGACATCTGTGGGCAGTTCGCCGCGTCGATGGCATCGTGGAATGCCTGGTGCTCGCACCGTTGGGAGGACTGTCCCATTTTCGCATCAACACGTTTACCAACGGCGAGATTCTGATCGCGCTGGCTGGTCCGATTGTCAATCTGTTCCTGGCTGCCTGCGTCTGTTTTCCGATGGTGCTGTCGCAGGGTCAGGTGGACCTGGCGGCATTGTTGCATCCGCTCGATCCCGACGGATTAACCGCCGGAACGGCCTGGGTCGTGCTGGCGAAGCTTGGATTGTGGATCAACACCTGGTTGTTCCTGGTAAATCTGATCCCGGCTCCCCCGTTCGACGGCGGGCAGATCGCGAAAGCTCTGGCTGGATTCCCCCGCCTGCAGCAAGTGATTCGCAGCCCGGCCGAATTCACCGACCGATTCGGGCAGCTTGTCGCTCTGGGTCTGTTGATTCTGGCGATTTGCACCCTGTTGTCGACGGCGCCTCGCAATGGGCTCATTGTCCCCAGTTGGTTGTTGCTCAGCGTATTGGCGACGGTAATCTTCTGTTCCAGCCGGCAAGCCAGCGTTTCATCCTCCTCGGCCGAAGGCGCCGACGATCTGGATCAACCTTTCGGGTATGACTTTTCCCAGGGATATACCAGCCTGGAACGGAGTTCCGGCGAACAACAGTCTGCTTCGGCGGGTCCGTTTTCACGATGGATCGAACAACGCAAGGAAGCTCGGCAGCGCAAGCAGTTGGAACAGGAAGCCGAGGACGAGAAGCGGGTCGACGAGGTTCTGGCTCGATTGCACGAAGTCGGAACCGAGGGACTGTCCCAGGAGGAACGCTTGCTTCTGCAGCGCGTCAGTGCGCGATACCGCGACCGCAAACAGTCGTAACTGCCGCCGATTCTACGCAATTTGCCGGCTTTGCCGGTCCTGCGACCGTCGTCGATTGCCTTACTCTACGGATGACCTAGGTTTGAGACACCGGATTGACCAGCGCGTCGCGTCGCGCATGCGCCGGCGTTCCGTCGGCACGGTTCGGTTTTTGGGGATCGAGGCACGAGTCGCATGCTCACATCCGTGGAGGCACTGGCAGTACCACTGGGCGCACAGGTGCCAGAGCGCGCCGCGCTGCTGGAGGCCGGTGCGGAGTGGATTGCCGAACTACAGCGGGATCTACGGACGACGTTCGACGTTGAATTCGCCCTGTACGCCGCCGACTCAGGGGAGTTTGCGGGTGAGGGGAGCGGCGTATTCCGCGAAGAGGTCGTGGCCCCGGAACTGATTCGAGCCGCCGCGAGCGGGGGTCCGCAATTCCTGTTCGACGAAGCGGGGATCCTGATCCTGGCGATTCCGGTGCCGCGAGACAGGGAGGTGGTGGCCGTGGCCGTCGCGGCGTTTCAGTATCAGGCCGGTTCGCCGGAATCCAATGAGGCCGTGCTCGCGCGGATCATGCAGGGCGTCGATCGCGGAAGCACGCCTTTCGGTCCAGTTGCCTGGACGCCCCAAGCGCTGGAGCGGCTCAGCCAGGTCTGGCTGGAAAAGCGTCGGGCGGAGTCGCGTGCCCACCGGGCGCGTCGCGAAGTGGAAAAGATCGCGGAGAATCTGGCGACGACTTATGAGGAGATTGCGCTGCTGCACGGACTGACGCAGAACCTGCGCATCTCCAGCAGCGACGACGAAACGGGACAGTTTGCGCTACGGCGGCTGGCCGACTGCCTGCCGGCGGAGGGCCTGGCGATTCTGCTGTATGAAGTCGCCGCTCCGGGCGAAGCGACCTACGAAGCGCGCACCCAGCGAAGGCTGTTCCGCGAGGGAGCATGCCCACTCGATCTCGCCCAACTGACGGCGTTACTCAACGACCTGGGATTACAGCCAGGCCACGGGCCCTACGTTGCCAATCACTCCCTGACCGGCGCGGCAAACTGGCCCTGCCCGGCCGTCCGGCAAATGATCGCCGTTCCGATGGTCGAAGGGCAGAATCTGCTCGGCTGGATCCTCGCCTTCAATCACGTCGACGATCGGGAATTCAACACGGTCGAAGCCAGCCTGATGGCGTCGGTGGCGGTGATCCTGGGAATTCACTCTGGGAACCGCGAACTGTATCGGCAACAGGCGGAGTTCCTTGCCAGCGTCGTGCGTGCCCTGACTTCCGCGATCGACGCCAAGGACCCGTACACCTGCGGGCATAGCGATCGCGTGGGGCGCATCGCCGTGCGACTGGCACGTGAATTGGACTGTGACGCCGAACTGGTACGGACTATTTATATGGCCGGCCTGCTCCACGACATCGGAAAGATCGGGATCGACGAAAATGTTCTCCGCAAGTCGGGCCGATTGACGGAGGCGGAATACGAACATATCAAGCTGCACCCGGAGCTTGGCTTTCGGATCCTGGCCGACATCAGACAACTCCGCAATGTGCTGCCCGCCGTTCTGCACCATCACGAGCAATGGGACGGAAAAGGATATCCGCAAGGATTGGCCGGCGAGCAGATCCCTTGGATCGCACGGATCATGGCGGTCGCCGATGCCTATGATGCCATGTCCAGCAGCCGCCCTTACCGCAACGGAATGCCCGAGGAAAAGGTCGACCAGATCATCCGCGAGGGTGCCGGAAAACACTGGGACGCACGTGTCGTCGACGCCTATTTTCGTGCCCGTGACGCGATTCGCGAGATCGACAACAACAGTCGCGCCAACCTGACACTCGACGTCCAGCGCTGGGCCGATCTCCCGTAGGGTGGGTCGAGGTACTCCGAGGCCCACCAGCTTCGGTGTTCTTCTGTCGTAGGGTGGGTCGAGGTACTCCGAGGCCCACCGGCCCGCTCGTGCCAAATGCTGGACGAGATTCCGACGATGGATTAGGCTGCCGCTCATGGCAAGACGGGAGCAGGACCGTGAGGACTTGTTGCGTGAGGCGGTCGCGCTGGTGCGGCGAGTGGAATTGCGTCTTGGCGAGGAGCCGCGGTCAATCTTCGCCGGTTTTCGCACCAACGGCGGCGTTTCCATCTACTTCGGTTTGGATCTGGTCCTGCAGTTCAACTCCCAGCGGGAACTGCGGCGAGCCTATTTTGGGTCGGCATTGATCAAAGCGGAAAAGGGCCGACTTTGGGCGATGACGCGGGAGCGCGGTCCGCACGAGGTCCGGTTGCTGGCCGAAGTCATGAGCGACAAAGATCGATCCAGATTCCTCGCCACGGCCCGCGAGAAGATCGAACGGCTGCATCAAGCGCTGGCGAGCGGCCAGTTTGCCCGCATCGGCCAGTTTCCCGAAAACGAAGACGTGATCGCCGATCTGCGGAGCTGGTTGGACGCCATTCCTGAGACGCTTGCCATCGCCTTGTCGCCCGGCAGCTGCTGAAAAGGAATCGGTTGAACCAATAAGGGTGCCTGACCTCCCTTCCGGCGGCGCAACAAAGATCACGCGTCCAGTTACTGCGTGGCTCTTATCACTTATCACTTATCACTTCACAGCCGCAACTCGAACCTCAAAACCGGCAACGGACAACTACCGCGCCCAATAAAATGCGGCTACTTCGCTCATGACGTCCTTGTGAACAATACTGAAGCTGGTGGGCCTCGGAGTACCTCGACCCACCCTACGACAGAACAACACCGAAGCTGGTGGGCCTCGGAGTACCTCGACCCACCCTACGACAGAACGCCACCCTACGGAGCTTACGGTTGCTCGTTGGGTCCCGCCAGGGTTGGTTGCGTTGCTTCGGATGCTGGCAGCGGAGTTTCTCGTTGGGCGCGGCGATCGATGGCAGCCGGCTCCGTTTCCCCGTTTCGCGGGCGGATTTCGTCGCGAGCGGGCAGGCGCGGGCTGCGATTTGGTCGTGGCTCGCCGCGCGTCATCCGTGGCTCGAGCCGCAAGGGATTTTCCGCGACGCGATTTTCGCTGCGACCGCTCGCACGATCTTCGAGTCGATTTGCGTCGGCCGAAATTCGGTCCTCGCGGGACTCGAACTGCTGACGGGCTCGCTTCTCCATTTGTTCCGCCGTTTCCAACAACCGATCATTCCCGTTGCGCTCGGAAACTCCGCGGAGATGATCGGCCTGCCCCTGCCGATGCTCCAGGTTCCTTTGTGCCACTTCATGTTGACGCAGGATGCTGGCATCGCGTCCGCTGAGACGATCGTCGGGCAGATCGGGTGGCGGCTTGGGAACGCCTTCCAGCCGCGGCAGATGACCCAATCCCTGACCCGCGGCCGTCGGCCCGCGGCGGACGCCGCGCAGCGCATCGGCGGAGCGTGCCATTCCTTGATTGGCGCGGGGGATGTCCGTGCCTCGTTTCGACATCGACTGGCTCAATTTGCCCGACGACGATCGAGCCCCCGTCGGCCCGCGGCCAGGGCTACCTTTCAGTGCCTTCGCCAGTCCGGGGGCTCCCCCCGGCCCTGGTCCATCGGCTGCCACCGTACCAACCATCGCCAGTCCGATCGCCAATCCAACCGCCACACCCATTCGGTATCGCATGCCAACGTCTCCTCTTCGACAATATCGGCAGAAATTCCAGACGGGGAATAACGATTCTCGGCTTGTGAAACAAGATGTGTCGCTCTACGATTTCCGCCTTCGCCGATCGGCGGAAGCTCTGCACAGCATTTTCTGGCGATACGATGAACCAACGCTTGACGAAAACTGCATCAAATCCCGTTCGGCGGACTCGCCTGGCGATCGTGCTAGCAATTTGCATCAGCGCGGCATCAAGTCGATGCCTCGCGTCGGATACGAATCGGTCTCCTGACTCACCGCCGCCGTTTCCCGGTGGAGGCCAGCTGGATGCGGGCACGGTTCGATACGATCATCCGTTCGAAACGCCCTTTGAACCGTCGTTACCATCCTCGCCGACAATCCAAGTCGAATCATTGGGGCCTTCCTCGCAAAAAGCTCTCTCCGCCGTCGACCTTTTGGTCACCGATGACGGCCCGAATCCGGCGGCCTGGCAGTTCAGCGGCGGATGGTTACCCGCCCACGGCGAATACGGTTTCGGCATCACTGACTTCGATGTCCATCGCACTTCGTACATCGAGTGGTTCCCAGGACAGCCAGCCTTGTCGCTTACACCCGGTTTCGGCTTCCATTTCTGGAGCGGGCCGGCTGCGCTGGATTTGCCGCCCCGCGTTTATGACCTGTATCTCGACTTGAGTGGACCGCTCTGGGAATCGGCGCGTACCCGCCTGAGCTGGGGCATCACGCCTGGATTCTACGGCGACTTGCGGCAATGGGACCGCCAGACTTTCCAGCTTACGGGCTGGTTGCTGGGTGATTGGACACTTTCCGAACGCTGGACGTTGGTGGGTGGTGTGGCCTGGGTCCGACAATTGCGAACCAGTGTCTTGCCGGTCGGCGGCCTGATCTGGGCCGACGACGATTCTCGCGCCGAGCTGGTCGTGCCTCGTCCGCGACTCGCGCGCCGCTGGCTTACGACCCGGGGCGGCGAATTCTGGTGCTACCTCGCCGGGCAATTCGGGGGCGGAAGCTGGGCGATCGAACAACCTGATGGCACCAACTTGCAGATGACCTACGGTGACCTGCGGTTGACCTTGGGCTGCGAATGGAGCGGGCCAGGACGCTGCTCCGGACATTTCGAAGCCGGTTACGTGTTTGCGCGCGACATCTCCGTTCTGAGCAGTTCCGTATTCTTCCCCAGCGATACGTTTCTGTTCCAGGCCAGTCTGGCGCTGTGAAACTGGCTCGGGGCCGCTCCGCCGCTACCAAAGCCCGTAGGACGGGTCTCCAGACCCGTCCGGAAGTGTGAGGCAACACAGCTCAAACGAAGCGTGAACACGGTGCGACGTAGGACGGGTCAGGAGACCCGTCCTACTTGGAAACGCGTCATGACGTAGGACGGGTCTCCAGACCCGTCCGTCTGCCTGCCCATGTTGTTTTGCGGTGCCGGCGCGCCAAGCCGGACGGGTCTCCCGACCCGTCCGTCTGCCTGCTCATGTTGTTTTGCGGGCCGGCGCGACAAGCCGGACGGGTCGGGAGACCCGTCCTACGACTCCTACGACCAGAGGTTAGCCGTACGGGTTACGATTCCGACTTTTTGGTTTCTTCCTCCAGTTCCGCCAGCAGTTTGTCGACGGCCTGGTCCATTTCCTCTTCGCGCACGTCCTTGAATCGGATCACACCTTTTGCGTCGAGCACGTAGATGGTTGGAAACGCTTCCACGGCCCATTGCTGGGTGATTGGACCGTTCTTACCCGTGTCATCGATCCAGAACGGCCAGGTGACTTCTCCGTCCTTGATCAGCTTTCGCAGCAGCGATTTTTCGTCACCGGTGTTGATACCAAACAGAACAAATGGCTTGTCTTTGAGGCGATTCACGAGCGACCGCTCGTGGGGATACATTTCCCGGCAGGCCCCTCACCAATGCCCCCAGAAGTCGAGCACCACCACCCGTCCGCGAAAGTCGCTCAGTTTCAGTTCGTTGCCGTCGATGTCGCGTCCTTCGATTTCCGGAGCCGTGGCCCCGATCGCCAGATTGCGCAGAGCAAACAATTGGGACTTGACCGATTCGATAATCGATTCCATTCCCTCGACGCCATCGGCCATCGCCACGATCGCGTCCAGCGCTTCCTCCGTTCGCTTATTCAGTACGGCCGTATCGTCCTTCAAAAGCGACTCCGTGACGGCCTCCCCCAAACCGGATTTTACCGATGCCAACTGATCGTCCGAGAACTTCTGCACCTGCATGGCGATTTCCGCGCGACGTTTCCAGGCCATGGCGAGCCCCATTTTGGCCTGAATGCGGGTGGGCAGATCGTCGGACTTTTCCGCCAGGGCCGCCAATAATCGCTGCGCCGACAGCGACAACGACGCATCCAGGCCCTCGATCGATTCGCGCATCCGCGGATCGTTCAGATGCGCCGCGATCAGTTTGTCGACGGCTTGATCCTTGTATTCTTCGAGCTCGCCTTTGCCCGACGACTGCAGTACCCAGGCGAGTGCGGGGACGACGACGGAATCGTCGGGAACCGAGTCGACCAGATCCAGTACCTGACGTGCGAACGGTGTGTCGCCCGCAAATGACTCGATCACGGCCTGCTGGGCCTCGCGGGTCTGGGCGTCATTCAAAGCTCTCTGGACCTGCCGAATCGCCTTCTCTCGTTCTGCCACAATCGCGTCGAATTTTCCCTGAGGCGTGTCGGCGTTGGGACCTGGCTTGTTCGGTTTCGCATACGGATCGACTGCCGGTGCGGGACTGACATTGAATGCCAGTTCATTGTTCTCCGCCCGCAATGCTTCACGCCCTTGCTGCGTAATGGCAGTCATTTCGACGTTGATATGTCGAAGATGTTTGAGCCCCTTCAACGCCAGCAGATGCTCATCCGCCACATCGGTGTAGGAAATGTCGAGTGACTCCAACGCGTCGGCTTTTGCCAGGTGCGCCAATCCGCTGCCGTTAATCGAAGTCCAACTCAGGTCGACCGAAACGAGTTGCTTCAGGTCGGCGAACACCGCCAGTCCCTCGTCGTTGATCTTCTTGGCGTCGCTCAAAGATACGTGGCGGAGGAACGGTAGCCGTAGGAGTAACGGCAGGAGATCGTTCGTCGATTCCGCATTGAAAGTGGCCGCGGAAACCTGGCCCATGGCGTCGCGTTCCAATTGGACGCCCGCGGCTTCCAATTTCGCTACGGCTTGAGGGTCGTCCGACGGCGCGGGGGTCGGCGAACCCTGGGCCGTGGTGTTGGACGGTACGGTCGACTTGTTCTCCTCATTGCCGGAGACAGGACCGGCGCTGGCGGGCGGTTTGGCGGGACCACCGCCACATCCCGACACGATCAGCATCGCGGCGATTCCCGCGGCGGCGATCAGCGGCCGATTGTTCGTAGTGCTCATCATCTGCTACTCCTGTAACGAGCGTGGACTTGACTAGTGCTTTGTCACAGCTAAAAGTTCGGGTCGGTAGGACGGGTCTCCTGACGTCTCCTGACCCGTCCGTGTAAGCGGACGGGTCGGGAGACCCGTCCTACGAATAACGCGAACCCGACGATTACGCTGTGACATTGCAACACGATTCGAATTGACCAGGCTTCGGATTGACTTGCCCGGTTGCCAGCATACCATAACGGCGGTGAAAGGGGACGGCGAACAGGGATGGCCGTCGCGGGATGGCCCCTGGGCGAAGCGATCGAGTCCTTGCCTTCGCAGCCGGCAGGAGTTTTGCCATGCAGGTTCTTCGATATCTGAGTTTTCTGGTCGCCGTTTCGATCGTGATCGTCGGGATGCTCGGGATCCTGGCCGACGATCGCAACGCAGATTCAGAAAAAATGCGCAAAGCGCTCGCGGAGTTTCACCAAGCGGCCCGACGGGGTGACCTGGCGGCTGTCGAAGCGATCCTGGCGGACAAGAAATTGGATATTAATGCGGCGACCGATTACGGGGTCACCGCCCTTTCGCTGGCATGCGATCATGGTCACGAGCCGGTTGTCGCGGCGCTGCTTGCCGCCGGAGCCAACCCGAATTGCCAGGACCGGTTCTATCGCGCAACGCCTTTGGCTTGGGCGGTCATGCGGAACCGCTCGGCAATTGTCAGCCGATTATTGGACGCCGGCGCCGAGAATGTCGACCCGGCTTTGCAATTCGCCGCTTTGGGACAAAATGCCGATCTGTTGAAGCAGATTCTGGCAACGAATCGGTTCACCGCCGCCGGACTGGGCCGTGCGCTGGCTGCCGCCGACGAGTCGAATGCGCAGGCGATTGTGCTGTTGCTCGAGGCGGCCATGAATGACGAAAACCGGGCCGCGGCGACAGAGGTTCGGACGGCTGCGAAGGTCGCCCGGCGATTGGAAGAATTTCGCGGAACGTATCGCAGTCCATCCGGTGAGCGTGTCTTGGTCAGTGTCCAGGGTGGGCAACTTGAATTTCGAACGGTAGAAAACGTCGCCGGCCAGAAGCCCGCGGATCGAACGCTGGCCACGGGAAATGGGGACACGTTCATTGTGGAGAAGGTCGAATACAACTTTCGCCGCCAGGACGGCAAGGTGGTTGGGCTGACGCGTCGCGTCGATGAGGCCGCCATCGACTTGGAACGCCTACCCGAAACGCTCGACGATCCGGCCTCCAATCTGCCCGTGGAACCGGGTGAACCGCGCGTGGTGCTGGGCGACGACTATCCAGTGGATAGCGAAAATTGGCCGGGGTTCCGTGGTATGCTCGCGCGCGGCATCGGCCAGGGCGCGTCACCGCCGCGGGAATGGGATGGCGAGTCGATGAAGAACATCGCCTGGAAGACGGCGATCCCTGGCTGTGGCACCTCGTCACCCATCAGCTGGGGCGAACATGTTTTCATCACGACGGCTGTCTGCGAAGGCGATGCGTCAGGGTTTCGCGTTGGACCCTATGGCGATGTCGATTCCGTGGAGCAGCAAGGGGAATGCCGCTATCTGCTGCTTTGTCTCGACCTGCGGACCGGCAGCATCGTCTGGGAGCGCGAGGCGGCACGGGCTGTCCCCCTGGTCAAGCGTCACGCCAAGAGCAGCCACGCCAATCCGACTCCCGCCACCGACGGAAACGTCGTCGTGGCGTTTTTTGGCAGCGCCGGAGTTCATTGCTACGACCTGCAGGGCAACCTGAAGTGGAGCCGCAATCTGGGGTTACTCGACAGTGGCTGGTTCTACGACCGCACGTACCAATGGGGCTTCGGCAGTTCGCCCTACCTGTTCGAGGACCTGGTGATCGTGCAGTGCGATATTCAGGACGATTCATTCATCGCCGCGTTGGATCTGGCCAGCGGGGAAATACGCTGGAGGACCGCGCGCGAGGAAATTCCGACCTGGAGCAGCCCGGTCGCATTCGTGGCATCCGACGGCACTCCGATGGTGGTGGTCTCGGGGACGCGCTGCAGCGCCGCGTACCATGCCCGCACCGGCGAACTGCTTTGGAAATGCGGAGGACTCTCCGAGATCGTCGTGCCCACGCCGCAGGTGACGCGCGATCTGCTGCTGATCTGCAGCGGCTATGCGCCGGTGCAGCCGATTTTTACGCTTTCCCATGCCGCGCGCGGTGAACTGACGATTCCACAGCCCGCGGAAGTGAAAGCTCCTTTCTACTGGAGTATCGGCCGCGGCGGACCGTATATGCCGACTCCATTGATCCTCGAGAAGAAGCTGTTTGTCCTCGGCAACAACGGGCTGCTCACCTGCTATGACCTGGCGAGCGGCAAGCAGCTTCAGCGGCAGCGGCTCAGTGACGCGACTTCCAACGCTTACACGGCGTCCCCGATCGCGATCGGCGGACAGATTTATTGCATCAGCGAGCAGGGGGTAACCGCGATAACTTCCACAACCGACAGCGGACCGATTCTCGCCCGCAATTCGCTCGGCGAACCCGTGCTGGCCACCCCCGCCGTCGCCAAAGGGACGTTGTTGATCCGAGGTGAAAAGCACCTGTTTGCCATCGCGAAGTGAGTCAACATGGGATGACACGAGGCGAGGCCGAGTCGGTGTGCCACGCGGACCGGGGTCGGGAGTCTTTGGCACGAAAAGCTCCACCATCAGCTCATGCGTCGCGGCCAAAGACTCCCGACCCAGATCCCCGGGCAGCCCAGCGATCGCGGCGGCGCAGTCTGCGGATTGCCTGGTGGGCGACGTGGGTCTCGCGGTACATGAAATGCGAGGCGGCCTGGTCCAACCGCGAATACGCGCTCGCGCTCGAAATCCTTGGAAAGACCCGCAAGGCGTTGCGCTACGCGCAGAAAAGCAGCGAGATCGCGCGCCAGCAGGAGGCCCACTACGAGTTGGCCCAATCGCGCGTAGTCGTTGCCGAGTTGAGCAAGAAGCTCGGACTCGCGAATGCCGACCGGCTACTGACCGAAGCCCGAGATGGCATGGCCCCGTTCGCGCGGATGATCGAGGATAACGTTGCTCGATTCGGGCAACGTCCGTCCACGAACGAGAGCTCGTGAGCGCGTGTGCCGTTCGCACTCGCAGTGCCCGCCGCAATTGGCTGGACGGCTTGCGCCGCCGACCGGTTCTGGAGCGACTTGAACAACTCCAACTGCTCGCGAGCTCACCGCTTTCAGCCAACGCTGTGAAGTGTGTTTTCAGTGACACGGGAAACGCATCGCGCTATGTACCCCGAAGGGGTTTTTCTGCCGCGCAGCCGGGGGTTGCCGGTACTCCGGCTACAACAAAAGTGCAAAATTCGATCATTGTTTCCCTTCGTTACAAAAAGGGGGAAGTCGATTTCAGGAACCCCGGGAGTCCGACGGCGGCACACGCCAGCACGACGTAACTCAGGCTGACAAACGACTCGCGTCACTCGGTAGAATAGCTAAACTCAAGTCGCGGAAATTTACCGCTTGCCGAAAGGACAGTTGATCCGCACAGCACATTGTTGCGACAAGCTGAAATAGCCAAGGTTGCATCCCATGCGCGACGGAACGAAGCGGTGCGGTGAGGCCCATCGTTTCAACGTGATTGCGGTGGGCCTCGGAGTACCTCGACCCACCCTACGATATCGGTGCATAATAGGACGAGATTGCACTCGACCACCACCGCCGCATGTTTTTTCAGACGGAGGTTCAGTATGCCGTTTCGCACGTTGGGAATCCTGAGTTGCGTGGGGCTCGCCGTACTGTCTCACGCCGCGACGATCGTCGCGCAGCAACCGCCCTACGATCTGTTTCCGGAAGCCAGGCCGCCGTACTACCGCGTGCGTTACGACGCATCGACGAATCCGAACGAGCTGCGCTATGGCGTGAATTTCACGATCTGGATTCCACCCACGGCTGCGAAGTTGCGAGGGGTTATCGTCCACCAGCATGGTTGTGGCGAGGGCTCCTGCAAATCAGGTCTGACGGGTGCCTACGATCTGCATTGGCAGGCACTGGCCAGAAAACATGATTGCGCGCTTCTTTCGCCGGCTTACGAACAGCCGGAGCAGGCGGACTGCCAGATGTGGTGCGATCCGCGCAACGGCTCCGATGCCGCTTTTCGGCGTTGCCTGGTCGACCTGGGCCGTCAGTCGCAGCATCCGGAACTGGCCCAGGTTCCGTGGGCACTATGGGGACATAGTGGTGGTGGACATTGGGCCGGTGGAATGGTGATGTTGCATCCGCAACGCGTTGTTGCTGCCTGGTTGCGATCCGGCGTACCATTGCTGGAGCCAGATCCCGATCGCAAGAACATTCAAGCCCATTCGCTGCCCGACGCGGCACTGAAGGTCCCGATGATCTGCAACCTGGGAACGAAGGAAGGCGTGACGGTCAAGGACGCACGGTTCGCCGGCGTCTGGCCGGCCAACGAGAAGTTTTTTCGCCATTTGCGTTCGCGGGGTGGGCTGGTCGGCGTGGCTGTGGATCCGTTGAGCAGCCACGATTGCGGCAACCAGCGTTATCTCGCGATCCGCTGGTTGGATGAATGTCTTACGGCGCGGCTGCCTGCGGCTGCCGCGAGTGTGGCGGAATCGGCCAACGAGCCGCCGGTGCTGCGCTCGATGCCTGAAGAATCCGCCTGGCTGGCGGAACCTACAGGTACGCATGCGTATCCGTTACGGGATTTTCCAGGAGATCGACTGACTGGGGCCTGGCTTCCCAACGCCGCGGCCGCACGCGACTGGATGCAGTACGTCAAAGATACCGAGGTGGTCGATACCACGCCGCCTCCCGCGCCGCGCGGACTGCGTGTCGAGGGCGCCGAGTTGAGCTGGGAAGTCGAAGCCGATCTGGAGAGTGGCCTCCGCGGCTTCCTGATCGAACGGGACGGTCAGATGCTGGCAACTGTTCCGCCGCGAGGTGAAAACCCGTTCGGTCGGCCGGTGTTCCAAAACCTGCAATACAGTGACACACCGACGCAACCGCTGGTGCCCTTTCACTACACCGATAGCACGGCCGAACCAGGAAAGCGTCACCGGTACCGGATTTTTGCCGTGAACACGGTCGGGTTAAAGTCGTCGCCCACCACGGAGGCCGAAGCGGGCTCCGGCCAGTGACGGCATCGCGACCGGGATCAACGCAAGGCGATTCCATCGCAGCCTTGTTCACCGACCACCAGGATTCGTTCGCGCCGCGCGTCAAGAATGAGCTGGTGGATCCGTCCACGACCTCCATCAAGTTCCCGCACGATTTCCATGGACTGCGCGTCGATGAACCGCAGACGTCCGTCATTACAGCCGGCAATCAAATGCTGACCGTCCGCCGCCCAGACCAGACAGCGCGGCACGGAAGCGAGACGCGCGAATCGCATCAAGCGGCCGATCCGAGGTTGCCAGAGTCGCACCGTGCGGTCCTCGCTGGCGGAACCGAGGATCGGCTCCGATTTCGGATTCGCGCTCGGGGAGAATGCCAGATCGTTGACGGCGCCCAAGTGATTGTCCAAGGTGCGCAGGTGCTTTGCTTCCGGAACGGACCAGATTCGCAACGTGTTGTCGACGCCGGCCGAAACCACGGTCTGCGGATCGAGAAATCGCACGGCGAGCACCGGTCGTGAATGGCCCGGATAGTCTCCTTTTCGCTCCGCCGTCGCGGCGTCAAACAGAATGGCTTTGCCGCCGCCGCCGCCGCAACCGCCGGTTACCCACCATTGTCCATCCGCGGACCAATCGACGCTGTAAACGACATCTTCCTGGATCGACATGCGCCGCGTGCGTCGGCGGTCGGGCCACGCCCACAATTCGATTTCGCCCTGTTCCGCGGGAACACCTCCCGCGGCCAGCAACTGCTTGCCATCCGGCGAGAAACGCAGATCATGCACATGCGAGAGTTCCGTCGGCAACCGCTCAACGACCACCAGCTCCGGCCAGTTTCGTATTTCAATTCCACTCTGCGATCCGAGCAGTACGGAATTTCCATCCGGCGCGATGGCCGCCGCGGTTATCGGCGGGGCGGCTCGCGAGTCGGTTACCAACGGGCAGCCGATCAGCACGAGGATCCAGGCTCCGCGAAAGCAGCTGCTTTCGCGGAACGCAAGTCGACACAGCGGGTGGTGAGCGATCATCTTACTGGATCTTACCCTCGTTTCCGTCATCGGGGCAGGTCCGGCAGCGCCAGAATGCCAGCGTGTCGGCGATCGTTTTCCCCAATGGAATCAGTGGTTCCCAGCCGGTGTCGGTGCGCAGGCGGTTCGCGTTAGCAATCGGTTCGTCCCGCGGGGCCGCTCCTGTCACGCAGATGGCGCGCTGGGGGTCGGCCTGCAGTTGCATGGCCGCCAGGATATCGCCGGTCCGCCGTCGCAGGCCACTGCCTAAATTGTAGATCATCGCCGGCCGATCGATCCCGGCCAGCGCGTGGTACGCTCGAACCACGTCGCGGACGTCGGTAAGGTCGACATAGCTTTCCAGCGATTGCACCCGCACCGGCGAAACGCCCTCGGCGAATTGTCGGGCCCATTCGGAGAGCATCATTCGCGACGATTGCCCGGGGCCGGCATGTTTGAACGCTCGGACAATGACCGCTTCGAAGTGGATGTCAGCGACGGCGTCCCGAATGCATTGCTCGGCGTAATGCTTCGTCCAGGCGTAACCCGATTCTGGCTTCAAAGGCGCCGCTTCGTCGACGCGACCCGCTCGCGCGCAGGCGGAGTCGTAGACCTGGCCGGTGCTGGCGAAGATCAGCCGCGGCGGGCCGGGTAGCGAAGAGACCAGTTGCGCGACATGTTTCGTGCCTTGGACATTCACGCGCAGGGCGTCCGGCGTCGGTGCCGAGCGGCCGCAGTCGACGGGAACGCTGATCGCCGCCAGGTGAAAAACGACGTCGGGGCGGAACGAACGGATGCGTTCGAGCGCGTCGGCGTCGATCGGTTCGGCAATGTTCCACGGGACCGATTCCGATTCGGTGTCCGTCAATCCTGACTCTGCGCGGGACGAGATCGGCGCGGGTTGCCCCGCGGACGGCTCGCGATCTGCTTTTGCGGCGGCAATCGGCCGATATGTGGCCAGTACTTCCTCGCCTTGCGCACGAAGATGCCGCGCCAAGTGCTGTCCGACGAATCCCGCGATGCCTACGATCAGGTTTCGCATTTTTTTTCCGCCGCAGTGCCGTAGGGTGGGTCGAGGTACTCCGAGGCCCACCAGGGTAGGTCGGGTCTCCAGACCCGACCGGCGCGCCCTGACGAACACGTGCTACTTCGGTTAAGCGACCCCGACGTCGCGTGGCGGGGGCATCTTGCCCCCGACATCCGGGATGGGGCTGATGATCGTCTGATGACCCTTCCTACAGCAATGATCTCGGCCCTGGGTGAAATGGTAGCCATAATTTTGGCGTTCCTGGTGGGCCTCGGAGTACCTCGACCCACCCTACGGCACTACGGCACTGGTGGGCCTCGGAGTACCTCGACCCACCCTACGGCACTCGATTCACCCTACGGGACTGGTGGGCCTCGGAGTACCTCGACCCACCCTACGGGACTCGACCCACCCTACGGCACTACGGCACTCGATCCGCCCGACGCACCCCACAACCGCTACGCTTCGGCGGCGACGCGTTGCAGGTCGGCGTCGACCATCAGATCGACGAGTTGTTCGAAGGAGGTTTCCGGCTGCCATCCCAGTTCGCGGCGAGCTTTGGAGGCGTCGCCGCGCAGGGTATGCACGTCGGCAGGTCGCAGCAGTGACTCATCCAACTCGACGAAGTCACGATAGTCCCGTCCTACACGAGCGAACGCGCGATCGGCGAAATCCCGCACGGAGTGTTTCGTTCCTGTGGCAACCACGTAGTCATCGGGGTGGTCATGGTGGAGCATTTGCCACATGGCACGCACAAAATCGCCGGCGAATCCCCAATCGCGTTGCGCGTCCAGATTGCCGAGTTGCAGTTTGCGCTGTTTGCCATGGTGGATCCGCGCCACGGCGTCGCTGATTTTCCGCGTCACGAATTCCTTGCCGCGCCAGGGCGACTCATGGTTGAACAGGATTCCGCTGCAGGCGAAGATCCCGTAGCTTTCCCGGTAGTTCACCGTGATCCAATGTCCGTACACCTTGGCGACGCCGTAGGGGCTGCGGGGCCAGAACGGAGTCTGCTCGTTCTGTGGTTCCTCGCGTACCGAGCCGAACATCTCGCTGCTGCTGGCCTGATAAAAGCGGATTTTCGGGTTGACCGTGCGGATCGCCTCGAGCAATCGCGTGACGCCGAGCGCCGTGAATTCGCCCGTCAACAGCGGCTGGTCAAAACTGGTGGGGACGAAACTCTGCGCCGCCAGATTGTACAGTTCGTCGGGCTCGCTCCTTTCCAGCAGACGCAGCAGGGAGAGCTGGTCGAGCAGGTCGGCCTGGTGCAGTTGGATGCGATCCCGCACGTCGGCGATGCGTTCGAAATTCTCGGTGCTGGAACGGCGGACCATACCGTGGACCTGATACCCTTTGTCGAGCAGAAACCGCGCCAGATAAGCGCCGTCCTGGCCGGTGACACCGGTGATCAGTGCTCGTGGCATGGTTATCCGTCGTGCGGGGTGTCGGGTTGCGAGCCCGGTTCGGTGCCTGTTGGTGCACCTGGTTGTTCACCCGGCGGTTCACCCGGTGTGGCCGCCTCGCGGATCTCGACGGTCGGTTCGGACTCCCGCGGAACGCGCACCAATCCGGCCAGGGAATCGCCATCGTCGAGGGTCATGATGCGCACGCCTTGGGTATTGCGGCCGATCACGTTGATATCGCTGGCGGCGATACGCTGAATCTTGCCGCGAGCGGTCATCATCAGCACTTCATCGGCGTCATCGACGCGGACGATTCCCACAACTTTGCCGTTGCGCTCGGACGTCTTGATGTCGCGCACCCCTTTGCCGCCGCGTTTTTGCGTGCGATAGCGGGTTGACGAGGAAGCATCGCTTTCGTCATCGGCGTCCTCCGCGCCGTTGTCACTCGTCGCGGAGGCGTCGTCCGTTCGTTCGTCGGGCGTTTCGGTGAGTTCCTCGTCCTCGGACTCCTCGCCGTCGTCGCTTCCGGCCGCGTCCAGGGAGGCCGGTGAGTTCGGTCCAAAGTAGGTGCGTTTGCCGTACCCATTTTCACAAGCGGTGAGCAACGTGGCGTCCGGATCGGCAACGACCATGCCGACGACTTCATCCGCGGCACCCAGCTTGATGCCGCGAACGCCGGACGAGTTCCGTCCCATGGCTCGAGCATCGGACTGCGGGAAACGGATCGCCAACCCATTGGCGGTCGAAAGCACCAGCTCATCCCCGGGTTTGGTCACGACGACATCGACCAGCGAATCGTCTTCCCGCAGTTTGATGGCAATGATGCCGCCTTTTTTGGGTCGGCTGTAGGCCTCCAGTTTCGTCTTCTTGATCAGGCCTTTGCGGGTCGCCATCACCAGGAAGTGGCCTGGCAGGTCAAAATCTCGAACGGTGATGCAGCCGGTGACCATTTCACCTTCGGTGAGGTTCAGTAAATTGACGACCGCTCGTCCGCGACTTTCCCGACTGAGCTGCGGCAGGTCGTAGACCTTTTGCCAGTAGACGCGGCCGCGATTCGTGAAGAACAGCAGATGCGCATGCGTACTGGCGACGAACAGGTGCGAGATCGGGTCCTCGTCTTCGGTGCGTGCGCCTTTGAGTCCTTTACCACCGCGCTTCTGGGCGCGGTAGGTGCTGGAGGGAGTGCGCTTGATATATCCTTTGTGGCTGATCGTGACGACCATCGATTCTTCGGTGATCAGGTCCTCGAGGTCGATGTTGCCGAGTTCTTCGCCGGAGATTTCCGTTCTTCGTTCATCGGCGAAGCGGCGGCGAATATCGAGCAGATCGGACTTGATGATCGCCATGATCCGCGCTTCGTCGCCCAGGATTTCCAGCAGTTCGGCGATTTCCTTGAGCAGCTCGTTGTATTCGCCGCCCAGCCGGTCCTGTTCGAGATTAACGAGTTGGCCGAGTGTCATCCGCAGGATCGCTTCGGCCTGCACGGCGGTCAGCGTGTAGCTGTCCGATTCTCCTCGTTCCCGCTGAAAATCGGCGAACCCTTCATCACCCAGCGCGCGATGCATCATGGCGGCGGGGCAAGAGACGCCCATCAAAGCTGTTTTGGCTTCGGGCTGCGTCTTGGACGCGCGAATGATCCGAATAATCTCGTCGATATTCGCCAGCGCCAGCAGCAGTCCTTCGATCGTGTGTTTTCGGCGACGGGCCTTATTCAACAGGAACTGGGTGCGGCGGCGGATGACGGTGATCCGATGCCGGAGGAATTCCTCGAGCAATTGCTTGAAAGTCAGTTCGCGTGGCTTGCCGTCGACCAGCGCCAGCAGGATGATCGACACCGATTCCTGGAGGGGCGAGAATTCGTAGAGCTGGTTCAGGACGATTTCCGGGTCGTCGGATTTCTTGATTTCGATGACGAGTCGAACCGGTTCCTTGAGATCGCTCTCGTCACGAATATCGGAGATCCCGCTGATGCGCCCTTCCTCGACCAGTTCCTTGATCCGTTCCGTGACTCGATCGCGGGCCTGTTGGTAGGGAACTTCATTGACGATGATCCGGAATCGATCGTTCTTGTATTCCTCGATCCGGGCTCGCGCGCGAAGCACCACGGTGCCTCGCCCGGTGTAGTAGCCGCGGCGGATCCCCGCGCGTCCGCAGATGATTCCTCCCGTGGGAAAATCGGGGCCCGGCACGATCTCCATCAATTCGTCGATCGATATGTCGGGGTTTTCGATCAGTCGCACCAGAGCGTCACAGACTTCTCCCAGGTTGTGGGGCGGGATCGATGTCGCCATGCCGACGGCGATACCTTGCGCGCCGTTGACGAGCAGGTTCGGGAACTTGGAGGGTAAAACCGTCGGTTCCAGATTCCGATCGTCGTAGCTGGGAACGAAATCGACCGTGTCCAGGTCGATATCCTCGAGCATCATTGCGGCGATGGGGGACAGGCGGGCTTCGGTATACCGCATGGCGGCGGCGGGGAGCCCGGCGATCGATCCGAAATTACCCTGCTTGTCGATCAACGTATGGCGCATATTCCATTCCTGCGCCATGCGGACCAGCGTGGGATAAATCACCGCCTCGCCGTGCGGATGGTAATTGCCGCTGGTGTCGCCGGAGATCTTGGCACACTTGACCCGCGCCGCCCCGGGGCCCAGATTCAAGTCGTTCATCGCCACGAGGATCCGGCGCTGGGACGGCTTGAGACCGTCACGAACATCCGGAAGCGCACGGCTGACGATGACGCTCATCGCGTAGGTCAGGTAGCTCTCTTTCAGCTCGCTCTCGATCGGCTGAAACAGCAGACGGTCACCGTCCGCTACATCCCGGGTCTCTGGCCCGCGGTATTCCGTGGACTCCGCGTCAGGAGATCCGTCTTCAGGAGGTCCGGCGTCGTTCGACAAGGTTATCGTCCTTTTCAGTTTCCAATGTCGCGTTTCGGTCGCGCCGCTGGCCGCGAGCAATTTGCCTGCTGGGGCCGGTCAATACCGGACGGTCCACGGATCCTGTCGTAGAGATACCGTGGAGGAAACACGATGGCAGGAGCATCCTCGGTGGGTACCGTCGGGCGACAGCGGGCGGGCGAGCGAATGCGGTTTTTTCTGTGGCCGAATTGTAGCAGGAGCCAGCCAACTGAACAACCGGCCCACACTGCGGACGGCTGTTCGTAACGCATTGTCTGCAAAGCGTTTGCAGTCTCCAATTCTCCGCCGCTGTCCTCCGGTCCGTCGCCGGATCCGCAGCGTCCGTCCCTGAGAACGGCCGGCCACGGATAAACACCGATGAACACGGATGCATCAAGCGGTTTGGACAGCGTTCAGAGACCGAAAAGTCTTAGCGCTGGCCTTCAAACGCGTCGATGACGCTGCGGGCCGCGTCGGGAATGCGCCGGGAGGTATTGGCCTGGTAGTCGAAGGCGACGATGACCGAGTCCGAGTCGGCGGCAATCCGCGCCAGGCGTTCACTGTACAGCGTGTGCACCATCGTCAGGCTGCTGTTGCCAAACCCGGTGATCTTCGCACCGATCAGCACCACGTCGGGATAAACGATCTGCTGCCGATAGTTGCACTTGATCGAAGCCAGGATCGGGCCCAAGCCGGCGCCCTCCATCGGTCGATTGATCCCGCTTTGTTCGAAATAGGCGATGCGAGACGATTCGAACCAGCGGAAATAGACGACATTGTTGACGTGGCCGAACGCATCCTGGTCTCCCCACTGTACTGGGAGCCGGATGATCGACCGGTATTCCGCCAGTTCGGCGGGGATGGTGTGGGGTTTCATCGCAAACGCTCCCGGGCAATCGAAATCGGCACAGCGGCCTGCGCGCCGCTGGCCGTCAATTGTAGCGTCGTTGGGCGACTTACGGAATTCGCCGGAACAGCTCCGCGGGACGGCGACGGGGAGCGGCCGGGCCGCGAGCGCCGGCCTCGACCCAGCGTTCGAAATCGCGGATCTCGTCGTCCGCAAGTTTGGCGCGCGGCGGCATCTTGTAATCGTCCTCCTGGTAGCGAATCGCTCGCAACAGAAAACTGTTTTTGTCGCCGGGGACGACCGCCGGCCCGTTGTTGCCGCCCTTGAGAATCAATTCGATCTTGTCGAGTCGCAGATTGCCTTTGAGCTCATCGGCTTTCTCGGAATGGCAATCGTAGCAGTGCCGTTCCAGCAGCGGCTGAATCCGCCGCGCATAAAGTTCCTCCTCCTTCGTCGGTTCGCCGCCCGCTGCCACACCGCAATGCGACGCGCAGCCGACCCCCAATAGCACCGCCAGCGGCAAAACCGCGTGCGTTCTTTGGCCGGCGGCGACGCGGGCGCGGCGAAATAGCCAGTAGACCGGCAAGCCCAACACCGTCAAACCGATCCCGATGATCGACTCCAGCGGATGGCCGCGAAACACTTCCCAGAGAAACCAGGCCGTGATCAGCAGGTAGGCGACCGGGACGGCCGGATATCCCCAGGTGCGGTAAGGGCGAGCGTGGTTGGGCATCCGCCTCCGCAGAATGATCACAGCCAGGACGGTCAGCGCGAAGAACAGGTTGGACATGAACACGACGAAATTGGTCAACAATTCGAACAGGGAGCCCTGCCGCAGGTTATTGACCAACTGACGCGCGAATGGCGACTGCGGCACGAAATCGATCTGATGCGCGACGATTTTGCCCAGCCCCGCCAGGACGACGACTGCGATGCTCATCAGCGCCGTAACCAGGATGGCGACCGCCGGTGTGCGAAACCGCGGATGGACCGTTCCCAGGGCGCGAAAGAACACCCGGTCCCGCCCCATGGCAAACGTGACGCGGGGAGCTTCCATCAGGTTGGAGTTGATGGCGCCGAATGTGCTGCACATGATCACCAGCGACATGGCCGCCGCCGCACGAGAACCGATCGAGGATCCGAAGACGGTCTCCAGCACGTGCCGCACCGATTGCTCCGCGCCGTGGTCGCCCGCCGCGGCCAATTGCTCCATCGACAGCACGCCATGGTAGGCGACATTCGCGGAAACGTACAACAACACCAGGATCCCGATCCCGGCGAACAGCGCCAGCGGAATGTTGCGCTGCGGGTCGCGAATCTCCTCGGCCAACGGAGTGATCCCGTGCCATCCGTGATAGGCCCACATCACCGCCAGCAGTGCCGCACCGGCCTGTGCCGTGAACGTGGTCTGCGCCGGCACAATCGTCGTGCTGTAATTCGAGCCCATCACCGTCTCGTGGCCCCCGGCCGCAAACAGGAACGGCAACAGCGCTACCAGCGCCAGGCTGAACGCCTTGATCAGTGTAATCACAAACTGCAGCCTTCCGCCCCAGATCACCCCCACGACGTTGACGGCCGCCAGTCCTGCGACGATCGCGGTGACGCAGACAATCTGCACCGGTAACGGCAAGCCGACGGACGGATCGACCTCAAGAAACGCGAGTGAAAACGAGCCGATGAAAGCCACGGCCAGCGCGCCGATGCCGGCCGGCTTGGCGAACAGGAACTCGCACCAGCCAAACAGAAACGCGGTGCCGGGGCCGAACGTCTCTCGTAGATAGACATAAAGTCCGCCCGCCTCGGGAAACATCGACGCCAGTTCCGCCAGGCATAAAGCACCCAGGATGCAAAGCAGTCCGCCAAACACCCAGACGCCGATGATGATGCGGAAATCGCCTACATTGGCCGCGATCTGCCCCGGCTTGAAGAAGATTCCCGAGCCGATCACCATTCCCACGACCATCGCCGTCGCGATCCGCGGCCCTAACGCGCGAGTCAACTCCGACGTTCGCTGCTCAGAGGGTTCTTCGGCCGCCATAGACGCTTCCTGTCGATGCTGGTCTGCCGGTACGGGTTCGCACGTCCGACGTCCCAGCAGTCTAATCGTTTTCATGCCGAAAAAGAATCGTCAATATCGTTGAAACATCCCGGAGGGATCCGCGGTATCTTCGCTTGGCGTCCAACATCTGCATCGAAACGTCTGTCCAATGGAATCGCAGGACCACAACCATGGGGATCCACCGCATGTCGCTTTTGATTCGCGGGCTGCTGATCTGCGGGCCGGTCGTCGTGCTGATCGCTGTCGGGCCGAGGGGCGGTTCGGCGTCGGCCGAGGAGGATCGGAACGCGGCCAGCCAGGAGGTCCGGCCAAGCGCCGAGGCCTTTCTGCGGGAGGGCAACCTGGCCGAAGGCGAACGACTTTTCAACAAGTACCTGCAGTCGCATGCCGCGGATGACGTTGCCAGGCTGGAACTGGGAATGATCCAGTTCGTCAATGCTGTGGAGCGATTGGGAAAGGACCTGTTTCGATACGGATTGCGGCCAACCGACCGCGCGACACTGATTGCCTTGCCGATCGTACGCCTTCCGATCCCGCCCAATCCCGATCCGGAAGTTCTTTCGAACGAAGAGGCGCGGCGCATGCTCGTTGCATTTATCCACGAACTGAGCCGCACGGAGACAACGCTGGCCGCGATCAAGGATGAAAATGTCAAACTGCGACTGCCCGTCGGCGAGATTCGCTTGCGGTTTGCACCGGGAGCGAGCGGCTCCGTTTCCATTCGCGAAATCGTGCAGCAACTTCGAATCGCGACTCCGGCCGCCGAACCGCGATTCAGCGTGGCATGGGATCGCGCCGACGTGGCCTGGCTGCGTGGCTACTGCCACCTGCTGAGTGGCTTCTGCGAGTTCGTCCTGGCCCACGATACACGCGAGCTGTTCGACCACACGGCGCACATCTTCTTCGCCAAACCGCAAACGCCGTTCAACTTTCTGACCGAGGGGCGAAAAGTCTTTGATGTCGGCGCCGGCATCGATATCGTCGACCTGGTGGCGTTCGTCCACCTGATCCGACTTCCCCTGAGCGAACCGCAGCGAATGAAGAGCTGCCGCGAACATTGGAAACAGATGCTGCTGCTCAGCCGCGAAATGTGGCGCTACGTCCAGCTGGAACGGGACGACGATGACGAGTGGATCCCGAATCCCCGGCAGCGCGGAGCGCTGAATATTCGGGTGAGCGAAGAAATGATCGCGAGCTGGCTGGAATTCGTTGGCGAGGCCGAACGAGTGCTCAACGGCGAATGCCTGATACCGTTCTGGCGCTCGAACGATCCCAACCGCGGTATCAATCTATGGAAAGTCTTCGAGGATCCGCGGCCGTTCGATCTGGTGCTCTGGCTGCAGGGTACAGCCGCCGCTCCTTACCTGGAACAGGGTACGATGACCGATCGAAACGTCTGGGGACGCCTGCGGGCCGTCTTCGGCAATCAACTCTACGGATTTGGTGTCTGGTTCAACTGACGCTTCGGTTTTGTGGCTGGGGCTTCCCGCGCTTCTAGTGCAATGTCACAGCTCAATCGTCGGGTTCGCGCTATTCGTAGGACGGGTCTCCCGACCCGTCCTGCTTGCGCGGACGGGTCAGGAGACCCGTCCTACCGACCCGAACTCTTCGCTGTGACAAAGCACTGGCCGCAGCCGGTTGCAGCTGAGCCAATCAGCTGTGGCATGCACAGCGGGGACACAATGCGCCTGCCACGGCTGTCCGATCTGCTATTGCCTGCCACCGTGGAACTGGTTACGGTTCCAATCCGGTCACTAAGGCCGAGGACTCCGCTAGCATTTCCCCCCTTCGCAATGGATTGCCTGCCATGAATCTGACTTCGCGGATTGCCGTCCACCTTTTCTTTCTCTGTTTGACTGTCGTTGTCGCTGGTGCAATGGGCGGTGAGTCCCATTGCAACGCGGCAGAGTTTCCCGCCGATGCCACGGGGTCTGGGGCAGCCGATCTTGCCGCGGAGAGCACGGAAAACTCCGAGCCGCGCAAGAAGGCGCCCTCCGTGGCGCCCGATGCGGCACGTGCGACAGCCGACGCAGCCGCGGCACGCGGTTCCGGTGTTGTGCCGGCGGCGAGCGAACGTCCGGCGGCACTGGACGAGCAGATCCAGATTCAGCGTCGCGAGCTGGCGGAACGGATCGATCTGCTGAGTCAGCCGGCGTCGGCGAATGACGCGGAGGAAGTCGTCACCGACAATGACGATGAACTCGAACGCTTGCGGACGCTGGATTCGCTGCTCGGGTTGCGGCTTGCCGCGCACCAGCAGCGTCTGGATATCGATTCGGAGCGAGTTCGGCTGCAGGAAGCCCTGGAACGGCTGCGAGCCTTTGGACCGGACGAGCCGAAGCCCTACTCATTTTTGCTGCTCGACGACCTGCGTGATCAACTGGATGCCGAGATCGATCGCGAGCAAGCGGCGAACAGCGATCGCAGGGCGTCCGAGCAGATTCTCGAGGCCGTGAGGGAAGAGTACGATCGTGACGAGCAGGAGCGGCGGCTTGCGGCGGAAGAACTCGAGCATAGCGACGAACCGGAGCGGGAAGCCGCACTGTCGCGCGAGCTGCGCATCGCAATGCTGCAAAGCTCGATCAGCCGGGAGGCGGTGGCCTTGCGCAAACAGGAGATCGAGCTCAAAACGGCCCGCATCGCTCAATGCCAGCTGCAACAAACGTTGTTGAACGAAAAACTGGAGCGAGTCAGCCGAAATGTGGCATTCACCGATCGTGATCTGCAATCGCGATTGAACGATCTGCAACGTCGGGCCATGGAATTCAAGCGGAGACTTCGCGAGGCGGAGGGGCGGCTGACGAGATTGGAAGGCGAACAGGCTTCGGACTTACGCCGCCTGGACGATACACCCGAATCGTCGACGACACGCGGCGAGCTGACGAACGCCTATCGGGTTGCGCGGCGCTGTCTGCACGAGGAGATAACGTTGCTCAACCAGCGACTGGTGGAGATCGATCGTTATCGCTATTTCTGGGAATGCCGCTTCGCCGTGGTGAACGGCCGCGCGAAGGCAGACGATTTGTCGGAGTGGCGCGAACGGATCGGCGAATTCCTGACGCAGTTGCAACAAACCGAGCATTCGGTTTCGTTACGTCTGGACGAGCTGCGGCTGGATCAGGCGACGTTGTTTCGACGTGCCAGCGAGTTGGCCGAATCAAACGGCGCGCCGCGGCGCTGGGTTGATTTCGAGACAGATCAGCTGCGCCGCTTGTCGGACGTCTGCGAAACGGCCATCATCCAATTGAAGGCTGGGCAGCGCAGTGCGCACCGTCTGCAGGCGGATCTCGACGAGCGGCTCGAGCCGGCGTCGAATTCCGACTATCTCGGCCCGCTGCTGGAGTGGGCGTCGTCGGCCTGGTCCTACGAGCTCGCTTCGGTGGACGATCGGCCGATCACGATCGGCAAGATTGTGCTGCTGGTCGTCTATTGCGGAATGGGACTGATTGTCGCACGCATCGTCGGGCGGGTCACCGCCAGAAGGTTGCTGCCGCGGTTTGGATTGAACGAGGGCGCGATTCACGCTATCCACTCCATCCTGTTCTACTCGCTCTCGATCATGTTTGGCCTTCTGTCGTTGGAGGTTGTGCATTTGCCGTTCGCCGCTTTTACGTTTCTCGGCGGCGCGGCCGCCATCGGTATCGGGTTCGGCAGCCAGAATATTCTCAACAACTTCATCAGCGGCCTGATCCTGCTCGCCGAACAGCCGATCCGCGTGGGCGACCTTGTCGAGATCGACAGCGTCCAGGGGACCGTCGAGCATATCGGGCCCCGCAGCACGCGGGTGCGCACGGCGAGCAATCACGAGTTGATCGTTCCCAACAGCAAGTTGCTGGAAAACCGTGTCGTCAACCTCACGCTGTCCGATGACCTCGTGCAGACCTGCCTGGGGATCAGCATCGTGCCTACGATGCCGCTGGACGAGGCGCGGCGGTTGCTGCGGTGCTGCGCATCGTCGCATTCCAAGGTGTTGCCGTCGCCGGAACCGATTGTGTTGTTGCGCGAGTTCAGTTCGACGGCTGTCGTATTTGAACTGCATTTCTGGCTGCGGATGAACAGTGTGATGGAATGCCGAATCGTGGAGAGCGAGATCCGCGAAACGATCTGCGAAGTGTTTCGCGGTGCGTCTCCCAAATCGGTTTCGCGGGACGGGAAGCTGGAAAACGCCGCCGCTGTCCAACAACGGCTCGCGGGGTAACGCCGCGCAGCATTATTTTCGTCACGCAATTTTCTTGAGCTCTTTGCGACCTGGCGGTAGCATGAATCGGACTTGTCCAGTTCACGGCGTTCGCCGGTAGATCATGCGCATTTGTATCGCTGGTCGGGCCGCGTGCAGCGAAGTTGTAGGGTGGGTCGAGGTATTCCGAGGCCCACCGGCACCTGCGATCGCGTCGCATTGCGTTTTTGCGACACGATTTTGTAGTCGAGTTGCTCCGCAACTCGACGCCGAGTCGCGGAGCGAGTCGGCGTCGCTGCGTCACAACGGTGCTGGTGGGCCTCGAAGTACCTTGCCCCACGCTACGCCGCTATCGCTGAATTGCCTGGGCTGGACGGTACCCTTGTCGGCGTACCAACGCCCCTGTTTTCAGGCTGTTCAACGATTTCAAGGAGCTTCGTTATGTCCGATCTCTGCACGCGGATGGTCCGTCACCGCGACGTCAGGCGAAACCCGTTTTCCAGCCGCTGTCCGATCTACCTCATGGCATTCGGGATCATCGCGTCAACAACCACAGGCGCCTGGGGACAACCATCGTTCGAAACGGAGTCTCCGCAGGAGGCCGCCGAATCGCGGGCCCTACGCGCACGAATGGAGAAATTCGTGGATTGGGATTTCCAAGATGTCGCACTGCGTGATGCGATTCAGTCGATGGAGTGGACCCATGGCATCCGGTGCTTGATCGACCGCCAGGCAATCGAAGCCGCTGGTGCGTCCGAAGACACCCCCGTCAGCCTGACCGTGAGCCGAATTCCGCTGTCACAGGCGCTGAGATTGCTGCTCCAACCGCACTCGCTCAGCTACTTCTCGCGCCATGGCATTGTGATTGTGACTTCGAACGATGTGTGTGAGCAGAACATCGCGACAAGAGTCTACCCTGTCAAAGACCTCGTCCAATCCTCAGGTGGCAGGCAAGACTATCGTTCTATCGTCGACCTGATCAAGAAGTGCACGGGGAATCCCAGGCCAGGGTGGGTGGACGACGGCGGCGTCGGAACGGTCGAACCTTTTCCAACCGGGTTCAGCCTGGCAGTTAGCGCGACCGAGGAGGTCCACGAACAGATCCTCGGGTTGCTGACGGCGTTGCGCAGTTCGCGCCAATCGCAAGGGCTCGCGGTAATGCACTTCCCCAGGCAGTCGGTGACTCGAACCGCCGACCGATCGTCGCTGGCCGATGCCCAGCGTTCGTCGTCAAGGGGCAACTCAGTGACCAGTGCCCGAACTCGTTCTGGACACCTGATCAGGAAGTAAGCGGTGATTGTCAGGAGGGTCGTGGACGGTCAGGCCATCCCGGCTGGTTCGTAATACTCGTTGACAATCTGTCCCGGACAATACCCGCATGTCGACGTCACTGTCCGCGGCGGGTCCTGCCCCGCCGCGACGGATGCCGAGGGCTATTTCGGTTCCTCGAACAACTTCGGGTCGACCTTCTCCAGAATCTTAAACTCCACGACCTCCTGCTTTATGAATTCCTCGCCGTCGCGTCGGCTGGCGATCTTGGTCGCCTTTTTTATACCGCTCATTTCCTTATAGTCGGAGAACGTCGTTTCCTGCGTAAATTCCTGGCCGTCAAACCCGGCAACTTTGGCGATCAGCTTGACCGGGAGCGCGGATTCCTTGTCGAAATGGATCGTCATCGACTTGCCATCGGCGCCGGTCGCCTTCACGGCGACGGCCGACTTTTCGCCGGAGAGCAACGCAAGCTTGAACTGGTTTGACTTCAGCGCCACGAGCGTGACCGGTACGATCTGCAGCAGGTGGTTGCGACGTTCCATCTGCAATCCATCCTTGTCGAGTTCCATGATCATTCCGCCGAAATTGCGCCACCCTTTGTCGCCGTTGAGGATCGTCTCGCCCTTGAACTTCATTCCCCCAAAGTCGCCCTCGAATTCGCCGTGGATCTTCTCGAGCCCGTCCACGACGGTCATGCCGCTGAATTCGCTCTCGGCGCCGCCGAAATTGATTTTGCCTTTGGTCTTCCAGCTGATGGCGGCAGCCGCCTTCAGTTTCGCCTCGCCGCCCAGGGCCTGGATCGACTTGTCGATCGCGGCGATGGCGTCCGCCGGTTCCGCCGCGGGAAGGGCTGCGGCGAATTGGACGGAAAAAAAAGAGAGTGCCACGGCAGTCAGGCATGTTGATTTCATGGCAAAAGATCCTTGGTTCGAAAAGGTTGTCGTTGCACGATGTTGAGAATTTGTCAGCGGGCATCCTATTCGAGGGCCGTTTCGGCCACCACCCGGCGGCCGTCGATTTTTGGTTCACCACCATCGCCTTCCGGCCGCCAATGATTTCTGGCAGTTGGATGTAGGGTGGGTCGAGGTATTCCGAGGCCCACCGGCACCTGCGATCGCGTCGTTTTGCGTTCTTGCGACACGATTTTGTAGTCGAGTTGCTCCGCAACTCGACGCCGAGTCGCGGAGCGACTCGGCGTCGCTGCGGCTCAATGGTGCTGGTGGGCCTCGGAGTACCTCGACCCACCCTACGTCGCTCGGCCACATTGCGACTCGGCCACATTGCGACTCGGCCACATTGCGACTCGGCCACATTGCGGCACCACGTCACTGGTGGGCCTCGGAGTACCTCGCCCCACCCTACGGTGTTGTGTCAGGGGGCGCACCAGCCGTCTTGTGGCGCGTCGAATATTATGAGTTTCGTGGAGCCTTGGATGGCGGCGATTGCCTTTTCGGCAGCTTCCACTTGGGGCGCCGATCCGTGGAAGTCGATACGCAGTTCATACTGGATCTTGCCGCCGCCCGGGATGCGTGCGACGCGGCCTTGTTTGCCTTCGTAGCTGCGCGGATTGGGGAAATTGGTGCCTGGTTCCAGGCCGGTCACATACCCGTCGGCGTTAGCCGCCGTGTCTTTCCAGAGCGTGAACCAGGGCAGTTGCGCCTTGTTGTAGATCAGGCTCACGCCGCGAGTGCCGTGAGCGTTGCGGAGCAGTGATCGTGTTGACCCTGCGGCGTCGGCAAGCAGTTCGAGAAAATAGACCTGTTCCTCGTATCCCGCCTGTGGCGCAGGATAGCTGTCCCAGCCGGCGATACCGGCGGCGGCGCGGGCGTTACGCGGTACGACGGTCTTGATCGGTGCCACCAGTTTGGAACCGGCGTCCAACAACGGATCACCGAAGTTCACGTGGTAGAGCATCTGCGTCTCGGCCTCCAACGCCGAAAAATTCTCGATCTCATCGCGGACCCGCAGGCTGGATTCGCCCACTTTGGTGATGATCGTGGACTTCATCCGCAGCTTCAGAAAGTGAAAACGCGACTCTTCCACGATGCCCGTGACGGAAATTTCTCCGCTGTCCCCGTCGACGCTGACCGCCACGTCGTAGGCCGGTTTGTTTGCGATCCTGCCGTGCAGAGGATACTTGAGGCGTCCCGTCTTCTCATCGAACTCCGGCGCGCCGTTACTCTCCAGGCCGCATCGCACCAGCAGCTCGTCGAAACCGTCCAGCCAGCCCAGCCCACTCGGCTCGCCCAGATCGACGAATTGCGGATGCACCGGTCCGCGGACGGGCGAGCGCCAACCGATTTCTTCACTGCCCAGCCATGCCTTGCGGATCCCCATTCCCCGCGTCGGCACGATTTCGAATTTCAGCAATCCGTTATCGACCTTCACGACTTCCACACCGTCACTGGACCCGCCCTGGAGCCGATGTCGCGTGATCGAATAGCCATTGGCCCGTCCCCCGATCGATTGGGGCGTAACTTCGTTCAGTTTGGTAACGACGGGATCGGAGAAACTCACGGTTTTGGCTGCCATTGTGCGGACTCCAGAAAAAGGGGCTCTTGAAGTTCACAATGTACGATGCCGGTCGCCCCTTTGCCACCGTCCCGACCGCATATTGCCTGGGCTAGGAAAAGCGAATAAAACAAGCACTTTCCCGCACCAAGTCAGCCGCATCCTAGCACTGGTTCAGCCAGCGGAGTATCCATGATCGCGTCGAATATCTTGAAGAGTGACAACGTCGGAAAAATCCTTGGCCGTGCCCTGGACAAGGGCCAGGGCCTGCTGCGACTGACTCCCACCTGGGTTCCGCGGAGTTTCCTGCACCCGGGACGCCGCATCAAACTGCATCCGGCCGATCTCTACGCCTACGGCGCCAATCGCGGCGGCATCGACGAACGCTGGTTCGCCAGCACCACGGAAGCGGCCAATGAGGGCCGCGTCTGGCATGAAGGTTTGAGTTTTGCTTCGTTCGAGGGAAAGTTGTTTACGCTTCGCGACGCGGTCGCCGAGTCGGGCGAGCGGCTCGTTGGCAAATCCATGTTCAAGAAGTACGGCCGCTGGCCGGTCTATTCAAAATTCTTCGACAACATGGGCCCGATTCCGCACCATATGCACCAGGGATTTGCCCACGCCAAGCTGACCGGCCAGGAAGGGAAACCAGAGAGTTATTACTTTCCGCCGCAATATAACAACGTCGACAATAACTTCTGCTATACGTTCATGGGCCTGGAACCTGGCACGACCAAAGACGACGTGCGCCGCTGCCTGGAGAATTGGAACAAAGGCGACAACGGCATCCTCGATCTGTCGCGGGCTTATCGGCTGAAGCGCGGCACCGGCTGGCTGATCCCACCCGGCGTGCTCCACGCTCCCGGCTCGCTTTGCACCTATGAACCGCAGTGGGGCAGCGACGTCTTCGGCATGTTCCAGTCGATCGTCGAAGGTCGCTATGTGCCCTGGTCGCTGCTGGTCAAGGACGTACCGGCCGACAAGCACCAGGACCTGGATTTCATCATCAGCCAATTGGATTGGTCCAAGAACGTCGATACCCATTTCAAGGACCACAACTACATCGAACCGATCGTCGACAAGAAGGCCAGCGGTGACGGCTATACCGATCGCTGGATTGTCTACGGCACGATTGACGGCCAGCAGTTGTTCAGCGCCAAGGAATTGACGGTGGAACCGGGCTGCAAATGCACGCTGAAAGATCCCGGCGCCAGCGGCTGGATCACGGTGCAAGGCAAGGGGCGGATCGGAAAACTGGCGTTGCAGACGCCGGCCATGATCCGATTCGGCGAGGAGACCGAGGACGAGGTATATATCAGCTTCGAGGCTGCCACCCAGGGTGTCGAGATCGAGAACACCGGTTCGGAGCCGCTGGTGGGCTTGCGGTATTTCGGTCCGGACGTGCACAAAAAACTGCCCAACGTGGGCGACCACAAGAAGTAAAAGGAACCTGACCATGACCACCGCAGCGCGCAACAATTATCCCAAACTGCACAACGCCGCCTGGCCGGGCGTGGTCGGCAAAGGGTCACCGGACGCCGAACCATTCATTGAACTCGACAAGATGCTCGACCTGACCGCGGCCGCGGAAGTTGACGGCGTCCGATTTGATGGCGTCGACCTGTTCCTGTTCGCACCCCACGTTGATATCGACTCCTCCGATGATGATCTCAAGGCGCTGGCCGATCGCGTCGCCAAACGCGGTCTGCGGATCGGCTCCGTTGTCGCTCCGGTCTGGCCTCCTACCGGCGGCGGATCGGCCATGGGATCCGAAGCGGAACGCGGGCAGTTCGTGGAACAGGTCCGCAAGGCCTGCCGGATCGCTCGCCGATTGCGCGAGCTCGGCATTCGCCAGGACGGCATCGTGCGGATCGACTCCGCCTGCGGACCGGGCGATTGGATCAAGGATACAGAAGGAAACCAGCGGCGGATCGCCGAGACCTTCCGCTGTGCCTGCGACGTGGCCGCCGACGCCGGTGAACGCCTGGCGGCGGAGGGGGAAATCTGCTGGGGAGGCATGCACAGCTGGCGGCGGATGATCCAGCTGCTGGAACTCACCGACCGCCCCGGTACGCTCGGATTCCAGGCCGACATGGCGCACACGCTGCTCTACACGCTGGGGTACAATGCAGCCGAGGATCGCATCCTGCCCGAGAACTACGACTGGAAAGACGGACAGGTGCTCGACACGGCGCTCCAGACGCTGACCGCCGCATTGCGGCCATGGACGATCGATTTCCACGTGGCCCAGAACGACGCAACGGTCAAGGGGTCGGGATCGCACGACAAGACAGGGCGTCATTGCCTGGCCACCGATCCCAACGGGAAGCTCAATATTGCGCACCACGCCGGATTCTGGCTGCGCGACCATTACGGCAATGTGACTCGCCGCATTCGCCATATCTGCTGGGATGGCTGCATGTTCCCCAACGACGTGATGATGAAGCCGCAGACCTGGAATGACATTCTCCGGGCCATGATCGCCGTGCGGAATGCTCACGGCTGGGCGGAGTGATTCGGCGGCTCTTTATCGAGAAATTCGTCCGCCGATTCGCGGATCCGCAGGTGGAATCGCGAGGAGCGTTCCGCGCGGTCGAGCCATTGTTTGCCGGTGGTTGTTTCCTTCCCGGACCGTTCGGCCTGCAGTTGCGCCAGCCGTTGAGCCGATCCGGTAAATCCATGCAGCATCATGGCCCTCCAGACATTGGCGACCGCTCCGGAGAATTCAATCAGGTTCTCATGCCGTTCCCACTCTCGGATCGCCTCCAGCGCAGGATACATCGCTGCCAGCTGGTTCGCCGACTCCCGGGTCTTTCCCGGAAGCGAGCCCGTCGACATCAACGCCCAAACCGCGTCGGTCCCGTGCGTGGTCGGGAAGAAACGCTCGTAAGCAAGCAGACCGACGAATTCTTCGAATACCGGGGGCTGGGGGCGCGTGATCGCCGCGTACGACGCCAGGAGTTCATGGTCAGGCAGAATCTCGGTCAGCTGCTGCAACAGGTGGTATTGCCAGTCTGGATTGGTCGATGCTGTCGCCGCCGCCGACCAGACGGCCGCCGCGATCTTGTTAACCCACCCCCCGATCGCCAAAGGCACACCAAAATCATCCCGCATCGTCGCGGGAAAAAGGGTCATGATGTTTTGCCGTGCCAGCAACTGTGTGTCGAATTTTTCATTGGCAGGTTCGGAGGCGGACGAGCGGATTGCGCGAATGCCGTCGATCAACTTCCGCGCCAGGCTGTCGGGCGCGCTCAATTTCTCTGTCCGACTCCCTTCGGCGTTTGTCATCAACACACGATTGGCAAGCGCGTCGTTTCCCTGAATGGTGTGGATCAGCGCCGTTGCCAAGGCAAAACGTGTGTCCTGGGAGAAGAATTGCTGACCGGTTTCGGCTTCGCGCGCCGCGGTCTCGACTCGCCCTCCCACGATCAGGACCATTATCCGCAGGATGCGAATTGAATTCTGCATTGGTTCGATTGCCAGCGAAGCGGCCGTTTTCTCGACGACTTCCCGCCAATCATCCGCCAGCAAGGCATCGACATTCAACTGGTCGACATCCGACAACTGGCCGCTGCTCCGGGCAGTCCGCAGCAATTGGACCGCTTCCGGATCGTCATCCGTGAGGAGTTTCAGCTCGCCGGAAAGCAGTTGGAAACGGGCCAGTTCCGTCGGCGACATGGCGGAGACGGCGAGTTGATCAAGTTCCCGGATAGCTAGGGAATGATCGAGGTCGTTCATCAAGTCTCTGACAAACTGAAGTCGGGTCGCAATCGGGAGCGTCCAGCCGGCATCGATGTTCTGACGCACCATTTTCGTCGCCAGTCGCCAGTTGCCGCGTTGCCGCGCGGCAATTGCGGCTTGCTCGCGATCGGCATACAGGCGCGCTTCCCGACTTCTCCGGACCAGAAAGAAACCTGCCAGCAGTAAGACCAGAATCGATGCGAGGACAGCGCCAGCGACAACGCCCCCGGTTGAACGAGGATGATGCCGAATCCAGCGCGACAGCCGCTCGCTGGCACGATCACGATGAGCGGCGACGGGTAGGTCGTCAAGCCATTTGCGGACGTCGTCTCGCAACAGCTCTACGCTTGCATACCGATCGATCGGTTGGATCGCCATCGCTTTTTTCGCGATCGCCCGCAGTGGAACCGGCACGGCGCTTGCGTGCGGACCGGTCCAGGAGACGCCGGTGCCCGTCAATAACTCCACAGCTTCACGCGGCGACTTGGCGGAAAGCGGTGGCTTGCCACTCAGGATCTCGTACAGGACGGCCCCCAGCGAGTAGACGTCCGAGGTGGGACCGAGTTGATCGAGCTGCCCCCGTAGTTGCTCGGGTGGAGCATATGCCAGCGTTCCCCGGAAGCTACCTTGTCCCGTCGGATCGGCCGCGTCCTGAGTCGCGGCATGCGGCCTGGGCACCAGATCCGGCAGTGATTCCGACTCGCTTGCCGCGATCGGCCGGGCGAGTCCCCAATCGACGACCAGCGTCTCGCCGAATTTTCCCAGCATCACGTTGCTCGGCTTCATGTCGCGATGGAGGTAGCCGCGCGCGTGGTCAAACGCGACCGCTTCGCAGATATCGGCAAACCGGCCCAGCAAGCGCCGGAATTCGGGACCGCGGAAATCAACCGGCTCGCTCGAATCGGATGCGTGCAACACTCGGATCTGCTCCGCCAGGCTTCGTCCTTGAATGAACCGCATGGCGAAATAGGGCTTCCCCCGATCATCGTTCCCCAGCGCGTAGACGGGGACGATGCCAGGATGTTCCAAGCGGCCGGTTACTTTCGCTTCCAGCGTGAACTTCTCCAGCATGGCCGGATCATCGACATACAGCGGGCGAATCTGCTTCAAAGCGACTTCGCGACCCAGTTCGCGATCTTCCGCCGCAAACACGACTCCCAATCCTCCTTCCGCATGCTTGCGCAGAATTCGAAATCGATCGATCTGGCCAGGAGTTTCTCCACTGCGGCGCGAGGTCCTTGACGGCGCATTGGCGGCAGCCGGCGGAGACTGAATCGTTACCAGGGACTGGAACAGTTGGGGATGATTTTCGCCGGCGATCCGCTGCAGTTCATCCCGTAGGTCCTGAAAGCCGGATATCCGTGCCAGGGCCGCGTCCAATTGTTCCGGGTAAAGAGCAACCAGCCCGCGGGCAATCGATTCCAGCGATTGCAATTGCTGCAAAGAAATTACTTGTGCCGCGATCAGACGCTGACCAATGCCTGTCGAGCGATCGCGAACCCAGTCACCAAACGCCTGCAGCAACTGAGGTCGGGTGACCAGGCCGTTGTCATATGCCAGCGCCGCAAGCATCACGTCTTGATCGTTCATGAGTGTAAATTACTCCTTGGGGATTTCGGTTAGACGGAGTTTCGACGCACGTTCGACGCGTGCGGCGAGCTGACCACAACCGGCATTGACATCGAGCCCGCGTGGCTGTCGGACGGTGCTGGGAATTCCGCATTGCCGGAGTGTCGCCTGGAAGGCCCTCAACCTGTCAAACGGCGCGGACTCGCCGGCAAAACCGCGCGTCGCGTTCAGCGGAATCAAATTGACATGCGCTTGAATGCCATCGAGGGCTGCGGCCAGTTGTCGCGCATGTTCGATCGAGTCATTCCGGCCGGCGATCATCGTCCATTCGATGAAGATGGCGCGGTGCAGTCGACGGCAGTAGTAGCGGCAGGCGTCGAGCAACTCCCCCAGCGGCCATCGACGCGCGGCGGGAATGAGCGCCTCACGGTCCTGCTGATTGGCGGCATGCAGGGAAACCGCCAGGGAACATTGTTCGGCCTCGTCCGCCAGACGGATGATCCCGGGGATCACTCCCACCGTGCTCAAGGTGATTCGCTTCGCGCCGATCGCCAGGCCGTTGCAGTCTCGCAGCACGGACATCGCTTGTCGGACCTGATCGTAATTCAGCAGCGGTTCGCCCATTCCCATCAGTACAATGTTCCGCAGCCGGATGCCCCGGCCACGCATCGCACCAGACGCCACCGGCTTGCGACGCTGGCTAGCCTGCTGGCCGTATTGCTGCTCGCCCGCTCCCTCCTCTGCCGCTCGCTCGTCGCCTGCTGCTGGCCCGTCCACAGGCTGACAGCGCAGCGCCTGATCCAGACGGTACGCCTGGGCGACGATCTCGCCCGCGGTGAGGCTACGCGAAAAAGGTGCTTGTCCGGTGGCGCAGAAGACACAGTCGAGCGGGCAGCCCGCCTGGGTGCTGAGACACGCCGAAGCACGTCCCGCGAAGCGCATCAACACCGATTCGACGCGTGCTCCACCGGCGACACGAAACAGGAACTTGCGCGAGAACCCGTCCTGGCTGTCGCGACGGGTGATCAATTCGCATTCGGGCACTACGAGCCCTCGCAGCCTGTCGGGCAGAGGCTCGCGTTGGGCGGTCGGGCACGGCAGCGAATCGAATAGGGGCCGCAGGGAACCATTTCCTGGACCGAGCTGCAGGCGGGACCAGATCGTTCGAATCGAATCCCTGGCCATCCCTCTTTCCCGCATGACGGCCTGAAACTGCTCGAACCGCAGACCGAGCAGGTCGATCAACTCCACTACGACGGGGGGGTGTTGCTGCCCTTCGTCGCCGTCGTCGCCGGCTCGTCTGCAATTTGTGCTTGACCCTGAATCCATGCTGTCACTAAGATTTCGCCCCCGGCGTGCGGTGGATGGACTTCGCCAACCCGGGACAGGTGCATTCAAGAAGGAAATGGGGTGGACCCGTTGTGATTGCCGATCGGACGATTGCCCGTAAGCGGATCTTGTTTCCGTGTCTGACGATCTCGTCGTTCATTCAAAAGGACCTGGACCTGTTGCGTTCCGAGTTCGATGTCGTCGCGCCCGATTGTCGCACGTGGGCGGGAATGCTGTCCAGTCTGCGTTGGGTAGCGGGGGTCGATGCCGTTTTCTGTTGGTTCGGCAGTCTACGGTTCCTGCCGCTGGTGGCGGCGGCGCGAGCGATCGGTAAGCCGATTGTGATCGTTGCGGGCGGTTACGATGTCGCGTCGGTACCGGCGATCGGTTACGGTAACATGCTGCATCGCCATTCGCGGGTCTTGGGTCGCTGGCTGTTCCGCTGTGCGACGCGAGTACTCCCCGTTTCCCGTTTCGCCGCCCTGGAGGCGACAGACAATGCCGGCATTCCTGCGCAGAAGCTGCGGATGATTCCGCTCGGTTTTGACTTTCGCGACGAAGGCCTGCCGCTCAACTGTCCCAAGCAGCCGCTGGTCGTCACGCTGGCCTTCGGCAATCTCTCGTCGATCGAGCGCAAGGGAATTGCGCAGGTCGCCAGGGTATCTCGCCTGCTTCCCGACATTCCGTTTGTGATTGCCGGGCGCTGTGACGCGGCAGCCCAGGCTCGGCTCCGCGAATTGGCCGGTCCGAACGTTGAGTTTCGAGGATGGATTTCCGATGCGGAACGCCGCGAGTTGTTCGCGCGCGCCAATGTCTACTTGCAGCCGTCGATTCACGAGGGGTTTGGCTGCGCCGTGGCGGAGGCCATGCTGCAGAATTGTATTCCTGTTGTTTCTCCGGTCGGCGCGCTTCCGGAGGTCGTGGGGCCGACGGGCTATTATGCTGCGGCGAATGACCTTGAGGGATTGGCGCGGCAGATCCGAGCGGCTCTGGTCGATAAACCATCCGATCACCGCGAATCGCCGCGTGCTCGCATTGAAACGCGGTACGCAGCCTCCGAACGCCGCCGACAGTTGCTCGCACTGATGCGAGAGATCCTGTCGCTCCCTGCCGCCCACAGTTCCCGCGCCGCGGCGGCCTGAGCCGCGCGGCGGACTGGGTCTCTTGGCGGACTGGCGGCGGCCCGGCAACACGGTCGTACGCTCGCTCAGCGCGATGGAAGATCGACCTGATCCGGGCCCATCAGGTATCCGAACAGATCCCGGATCTCGTCAGGCTGCAGGTGCTGCAACAGGCCCTCGGGCATCATCGAGACGCCCGATACCGATCGTTTCTCAATGTCGGAAATCGGGACGATGATGCGCTCGGTGCCGGTTTGAATCGCGACCGCGTTATCCGATTCGCCGGCCAACAGGCCGGTGACGACGCGGCCATCGCTGGTAGTGACAACCTGCAACTGATAGTCCTTGGCGATTGAGGAACTGGGGTCGAGCAGATTCAGAAGCAGATAATCGAGATTGGTGCGCTGGGCGCCGGTGAGGTCTGGGCCGAGTGCGGTACCGCTGTCGAACAAGCGATGGCAATTGGCGCAGCTCTTGGCAAATAATGCTCGGCCACGACTGCGATCCGCCGATTGAAGCGACTCGGCGGTCAACTGCCCCTTCAACTGGTTGATCAAACGCGTTCTTTCCGCCGGAGTTTCACGAACCTGTCCCCAGAGCTTGCGGACTTTGGCCGAGAGCGACTTATCGCCCAGGCTGTGGAGCTGTCGCGCCGTAAACGCGGAGAGCTCGGACGGTCGAATGCGGTTGGCTTCCAGCGCATCGATCAGCGACTTCGCCCAGCTCACGCGGGCCGCGAGCGTCTGCAGGATGTCCTGCCGCAGTGTGGCATCGGCCATGCTGTACAGATCGAGCAGTACGCGTGCCGTGTCGGGATGATTGTATTCCGCCAGGCCACGCACCGCCGCGGCGCGGGTCGCCGGATCGTGGATCAATTCCAGCAATTGCAGTTCGAAACCGGATGTGCGGTTCATCACCAGCGCCTGAATCGCGCGTTGTCGATCGGAAGCGGGACGCGAATTGTCGGCTGCCTGCTCCCGTAACGCCCGGATCGCTGTCTTGTCGTTGAAATGCAAGGCCAATCGCAGCGAAAGCTGTTGAATCGAGTCATCGGATGATCGCCGCAGCTTCACGTAGGTCTCCGGCCAGGCGTCCGGCATCGGCTGGTTCCGCGCGCCTTCCAGGCCCGTCAGGATTCCCTCGAGCAGCACCCGGACGGTTGCGGCCTGTTCGACGGAAGGCAGCGCGTCGAGCAGCAATTGTAACCCGGCCTGGTTCGACGGCATCGCCGCGACGCGACGGGCGATATGGCGCCCGACGATCCCGATCCGGGATCCGACACCCAATTGCACATACCGCTTTAAGTCATCCCCATGCAGCGGCTCGACACCGTACCAGAGCAGCAGCGGGATGTTCTGGTCCGAATCAAAATCGCCGCGCGACGCCAGCGATTCCGCCAGTTCCCAGCGCTGACTCAGTTCCAGCCGCTGCAGCAGGCAGGCGAGCTGCAGGCAGACCAGCGCGGAGGAATCGCTGCGTGCCAGATTCACGCATCGCTTGAATCGGGAAATCGCATCGGTCGCGGGCCGCCGGTTTTCCCCAAGCAACCTCACGGCCCAGGCGCGGAGATGCTCTGAAGGGTCGTCCAACAATGCGACCAGCAGCGGCTCGTCGGCGCCGCCCGTAACATGCAGGGCCCAAAGCAACCGCAACCGTCGCTCCACCGACGGCTCATCCGCCAGCCGCCGCCGCAATTCACCGACCGTGTCCTGCGTGGCGATCCCCGCCGCGAACCGTTCCTGCAGAAGTCGGCGGGCATGCCGCACATGCCAGTCGTTGCGATGCGACTGGAGTTCGATCAACTCCTGGTTTGTCAATTGGGCCAGATCAAGTTTGAAAGGTGACGACTTTCCGTAACTGATCTTGTAGATGCGGCCGGTGTCGCGCTGAGTGTTCACGACGCTGTGGCATTCGCCGGTGTCGGACCAGTCGCTGGAATAGACCGCGCCGTCCGGACCGTACTGCAACGTGACCCCCATATACCAGCGGTCCTGCGCGCGGAGGATATCGGTGCCGTGGGCAGCCCGATAACCCGACCCAGCGCGCCGCAGGATGTCATTGTTAATCCTGCGGCCGTGCAGGTTGTGCATGAACACCGTATTGCGGTAGCGGTCGGGCCAGTTGTCGCCCAGATAGATCATCGTCCCACAATGGGCGTGACCGCCTCCCGCAGCGTCCTCTTCGGCGGTCCCGATCCCGTCAACGATGCTGCCCTTGCCGACAAAATGCAGGTGGTCCGCAATCGTGGCAATCCGTTGATAGGCGTAGCGGCTTGACTCGCGATTCCTCCAGGGCTCGTAGTGCGCCCCTTGAATCACATGGTAGAGATGGGGATCGACACAGTTGCAGACGAACGCCTCACCGAAGTCGTCCCAGTCGATGCCCCAGGGATTGGTCGTACCGTCCGCGAACGGTTCGAACAGATGTCGCACCGGATGATAGCGGTAAACGCCTCCGTCGAATCGAATCCGCTGTTGGTCCGGCGTGCCCGGCTTGCCGACGTCCGACCAGTTGGTCCGTCCATGGGTGCCATACAGCCAGCCGTCGGGTCCCCAGGCGAGCGCGTTGGCCAGATTATGCGAGTTCGCATGGTTGCCGAATCCATCCAGCAGCAAAACGGGCTCTCCGTCGGGGCGATCGTCACGGTCTCGATCGGGAATGAAATAGAATCCCGGCGGTGACATTACCCACACCCCGCCGAACCCGATCTCCACTCCGGTGACATAATTCAGTTGATCGTAAAACACTTTCCGCTTGTCGAATCGGCCGTCTCCGTCGAGGTCCTCGAAAATAACAATCCGGTCGCCCGGTCGTGTGCCGTGGTTGGGGTAGTTGTAGGCTTCGGCGACCCAGAGCCTTCCGCGATCGTCGATGCAGAAGCCGATCGGTTGCCGCACATCGGGCTCAGCCGCGAACAGCGTAACCTGGAATCCCTCCGGCACGACCATTGTCCGAGCCGCTTCCTCCGGCGCAAGCGGCTGCGCCGCGTCGTTTGCCGGGGATCGGGTTGGGGCTTTGAGCTGGTCGATTGCCTGGGCCGACAAGGTTATCGTCCATCCGACACCAACTGCCCAGACGATGACAACGCGATGGACGGTGTTGCTCATGGAACGATCTCAGTGCGGTGGTTTACCGTCCGGGAGCTTATGGTCAGGCGTGTCTTCCACGACATAGGAATCGACAATCTGGCTGGTGTGGGATGCCGCAGCGGCCCCAGTCCAACTTTGCCGCAGCGAAGTAAACTGGACTCGCGACTTGAGCCACTCCAAGGCACGACGTTTGTACCAGCGTCGACAAAGCGGAATCAACAGGCTGATTCCCAGCAGATCGGTAATCAATCCCGGAGTGATCAGCAGCAGCCCGGCAACGAAGATCAGCGCGCTGTCCGCCAGAGATTCCGCGGGCAGACTTCCCTGCCGCAATTCGGCCTGGACACGTTGCAGGGCTTTCACTCCCTGGCGCCGTACCAGATAGGAGCCGATCGCTCCTGTGGCGATGACAAGCAGCAAAGTGAACCGCCAATCCGTGACCGAGCCAATCCAAAGCAACAACGTCAGTTCCACCAGAGGCAGAACCACGAAGATCGCGAACAAATAAAAGATCATCGCGATATCATTTCTCGCCGATGCAGTACAGATTCTCCATCGTGCGAATGAAGATCCGTCCGTCCAGAAATACCGGCGTGGCAACGACAAATTCACCCTCCAGCGCATTGGCCGCCAGCACTTTGAATGTGTCTCCCTGGGCCAATACGAACGTCTTGCCGTCCTCGCGGGTGACGTAGACTTTTCCGTCCGCCAGGATGGGCGAGGCGCTGTAGGCGTTGCGATTCGGCTCCGGATTGCCGGACCAGATCGTCTTTCCCGAGGCTGCGTCCAGGCAGGCGACCTCGCCACGATCGGTGCAGACGTAAACTCGACCGTTCTGCGCGGCGGGAGTGGGAACATCCGCGGAAACTCCCTCTCTTTGCCAAACCACGTGCGAACGGGTCACATCCCCCGATCCGCCTGTCTTAACGCCCAGTAATACCTGTCCTCGCGCGTAGGGGGCGATCAGCAGATCGCCGGACGCGACGGGCGAAGCGATCGATCGAAAGAAGCGGTCCTGCTTGGGGTTCAAATCTCCTACCCGCCAGAGCTCCTTGCCATCCCGGGCCAGGTGAGCCGTAATATGATCGGCGCCCAGGACGTAAATCAGTTCGTTATCCCCGTCGCGTACCACCACCGGCGTCGAATAGCTTTGGGCGGCTTCCTCCGGAGCGTTCAGGTTTCGATCGACCTTCCAGAGCTGTTTTCCGGTGGCTCGGTCAAACGCCGCCAGGTAGGAGGGACCGGACTGCATGCAGGTCACGACCACGGCGCCCGACGTCAACACCGGCGAAGTCCCCAGGTCCCACCACAACGTATCCTCGCCATACAACTGCTGCAGGTTGTGGTGCCAGAGAATTTTGCCTTTCAGATCGAGTGCCGCGAAATCGCCACTCTTGAAATAGACATAAATCCGTTCGCCGTCGATGACCGCCGAAGGATTGCTGCCGGTCCCCTTCTTATGTTTGCCGGGGCTTTCCTTACCGACGGCAGTTCGGAATTTTTCATTGCCTTTGCGATCGATCGCCACCACGAAATTCTCGTCTTCGGCGCCAAAGGTCAGAACGATGGTGTCGCCCCAGACAACCGGAGTTGACGCGCCGCGTCCAGGAAGCGGTAGTTTCCAGAGTACGTTTCTGGTGGGACCCCATTCGGTCGGAAAGCCGGTGCCCGACGCTACTCCGTTCAGTCCCGGTCCGCGCCAGTTTGGCCAGTTTTCCCAGGCCAAAGCCTGCAACGCGACGAGCCACAAAGCTGCCGCACCAATGAGAGATGAGTGCTTCCAAGTTCGGCTGCCCATCGCCGAGTACCTCCCAGTTTATCGATTTTCAACGTCCAGGCCGCGCGTAAAGAATTCACCAGTTTGCCGAACCGCGCCAATCCTAGGCGACCGCAGGCAAGAAATCAACCAACGATCCGTCGGGACCGCTATGTCCCGCTTAAAGCGGACGATTGGTCCGCCTTGATCCCCGTGGCGTCACGGCTACAACCGGCGGCCTGGACGCGATAAACTGGTTTCTGCCAGGTGCGGTTCGTTGCCACCGACGATGCGCAGCCGGGGAGCATAAAACAAAAAAAGAAGGGCTCTTGCTCGCCGCAACAAGAGCCCTTCCAAGTCAGGCTGTCCAGCGTGAGGATAAATCCTCCGCCAGAGACCCACAGCCGTAGAGTGCGTATCGGGTTTCCCAGAGCGGTGACTTGAGGACCCACTAGCGGGGTCCGTTTATTCGGCCGGAGAAAGATCGATGATGACTAGGATCGCCAAGCTGGCCTTGGAAGACGGGACGGTTTACAGCGGAACTTCTTTCGGTGCCGAAGGTGAGATCGACGGTGAAGTTGTTTTCAACACCAGCATGACCGGCTATCAGGAGATCTTGACTGACCCGAGTTATCGCGGCCAGATTGTGACGATGACCTGTCCGGAAATCGGAAACTACGGCGTAAATCCGGACGACGTGGAAAGCCATAAACCGCACCTGGCAGGGTTCATCGTTCGGGAGTACAGCCGCGTCGCCAGCAACTTCCGCGCAAAGGGCGATCTTGGCTCCTACCTGCAACAGCACGGCATCGTCGGCTTGGAAGGCATCGACACACGAGCCCTGGTGCGGCGCATACGAACTCTGGGAGCAATGAAGGGCGTTATTTCGAGCATCGACCTGGACGACCGGCAGCTGGTTGCAAAAGCTGTCGCTAGTCCCGGCTTGGTGGGCCGCGATCTTGTTCGCGAGGTGATTCCCGATCATGTTCGCCCATGGAGTACCCCGCTCGGCGGCTGGTTGCCTGGTGAAACCGAACCTGCCGTCGGCGCTGGCGACCGCCCGGTCCGTCATGTGGTCGCACTGGATTACGGGATGAAATGGAATATCGCGCGGCACCTCACCTCGCAAGGTTGCCGTGTGACGATCCTGCCTGGCAATGCAACCGCGCGTGATATCCGCGCGCAGCAGCCCGACGGTGTCTTCCTGTCCAATGGGCCCGGTGATCCCGAACCCCTGGACTACGCCATCGGGGCAATTCGGGAAGTTCTGGGTGAATTCCCGATCTTTGGAATCTGCCTCGGCCATCAGTTACTCTCGCTGGCCTGCGGTGCCAGAACATTCAAATTGAAGTTCGGTCACCGGGGCGCGAATCAGCCAGTACTGAACCTGCTTACCGGAACGGTCGAGATTACCGCTCAGAATCACGGTTTTGCCGTTGAGGAATCGTCACTGCCTGGCTGCCTGGAGATCACTCACCGTAACCTGAACGACAATACGATCGCCGGTGTTCGACATCGCCAACATCCGGCCTTCAGTGTGCAGTACCACCCCGAAGCGTCCTCCGGACCACACGACAGCGCCTACCTGTTCGACCAATTCCGCGCGCAACTCGACGCCGGCAAATCCGACCTCGCCGCGGCGAACGCCTAGTCTCCGCGCAAAGTTGGGGTTCTCGCGGAGGCGCAAAGTCGGATTCTCGCAGAGGCGCAAAGTCGGGTTCTCGCAGAGGCGCAAAGGCGCAAAGGAACAGAGTAATTATGATCGGAATGGTCCAGGTCCATTCTCTTTGCGCCTTTGCGTGAGCCCGTATTCTGCGTGAACCCGTACTCTGCGTGAACCAGTACTCTGCGTGAACCAGTACTCTGCGTGAAACAGTACTCTGCGTGAAACAGTACTCTGCGTGAAACAGTACTCTGGCTACACGGTGGCGACCTTGACGCAATGGATGGGCGGCAGGGAGTCGAACAGGCATTCCCACTGTTCCCCGCCGTCGTGACCGATCCAGAGCTGGCCCGTGGTGGTGCCGAAATAGAGGGCCGGAGACTTCAGGTCGTCGACGTCCATGGCATCGCGGAGCACGGTGAAATAGGCGTTTTTTTTGGGGAACCCTTTGGCGAGCTTCTTCCATTTGCGACCGCCGTTCTCGCTGCGCCAGACGGACGGTGCGCCGCCGATCCCGCCGCGGGTGAACGGCTCAAGCGGCACGACGTAGACCACATCCGGATCGTTCGGGTGCACCACGATCGGGAAGCCAAAGTCGGATGGCAATCCTTCCGCGATCGAGTACCAGTTTTGCCCATGGTCGTCGCTGCGCAGCACGCCGATGCCGGGCCGATCCTGCCATCCGCCATGATTCTGCATGTAGTACCGCCCAGGTGCTTTGGGATGCGAGGCGATTTTATGCACACATTGGCCGAATTCGGGATAGGGATCGGGAACGAAGCCCGCGCCGACTCCTTTGTTGGCCGCTCGAAATGTCTGCCCCCCGTCCTCGCTCAGGTAGTGACCGCCGGTCGAGATTCCCAGATGCATGCGTTGGCCGTCGCGGACGATCGTATGCATGCAGAGTCCACCGTTGCCCGGTTGCCACTGCCGCGCGTGCTCATGGTTACTGATGCCTGGAACCATTTCCCAGGAGTCGCCGGCGTCGCCGCTGCGGAATAGCGCGGCCGGTTCGGTGCCGCACCAGAGTTCGCGGCCGTCGTCGCCCGGTTCGAGCGACCAGATGTTGGCCAGGGCCCGTCCGTCATCTTTCGGAAAAGCCGGCGCCGACTTGGTCTCCTTGAATTTCTTGCCCAGATCGGTCGAGACCAGGACTTTCATGCCGAAGTATGCGTTGCAGCTCGAAGCATAGATCCGTGTTTTGCGACGCGTATCGATCAAGGTCGAGTACACCGCGACGCCCGGCCCGAACGGGCCGCGCAACGCAAACTTGCCTCGCGCCTTCGAACCTTCGGCCACAAAAAGTCCCTTCTTGGTCCCCACCGCAAGTACAACTCGACTCGCCATTTTCACCCTCCGGAAACCGCGGGCATGATGGTGATAATGTCGCCGGCCGCGAGCGGCATGTTCATTCCGGTTAAACCACAGACCAGATCGTTATTCACAAACAGGTGCACATGCCGACGGACCATGGAGGTCTCGTCGCAAATGCAGCGGTACAGCCCGGGATAATCGGACTCCAGGCCTCCTAACGCCTCGCGGACAGTTTGCGCACGCACGAAGACTCGAGACGCGCCGGAACATTCCGAGCGCAGCACGGAAGGGATTTGCACGGCGATCAATTCAGAACCCGACAATGGCATTCTCGCGATGGGCGGCGTCGTGGACTGGATTCC
>Ga0233425_10000956_pt1 | contig 69242 bp, 58 predicted proteins | sample Watercolumn_Towu_2_FD_181712 | JGI IMG/M metagenome (GOLD analysis project Ga0233425, IMG submission 181712) | Freshwater microbial communities from Lake Towuti, South Sulawesi, Indonesia - Watercolumn_Towuti2014_140_MG | ecosystem: Environmental > Aquatic > Freshwater > Lake | place... | reverse complement strand
AGCGCCACAGCCATCAGAGGTGGACTTTCAGCGCTTCTCGTTCGGAGACGACCCCATGCTTGCGGAGCGTGTGAACTGCGCCATCACGCGCACCACCGCACAGACGCATCGTCACATTGCTGACAATCTCGACCGCAGCCCACTGTTCTCCGGTCGCATCCATGGGCGCGGGCCGCGCTATTGCCCATCGATTGAAGACAAGATCTTTCGCTTTCCCGAGAAGGACAACCACCAGATCTTTCTTGAACCGGAAGGACTCGATTCGCCGCTTGTGTACCCCAATGGCATTAGCACCAGCTTGCCGGTGGACGTGCAGGAGGCCTTTGTTCGCACGATTCCCGGGCTTGAACACGCGGAGTTCGCGGCCTTCGGCTACGCGGTGGAATATGACTACGTTGATCCCACGGAATGCGACAACACCCTGATGGTGAAGCGCGTGCCCGGGCTTTACCTCGCGGGCCAGATCAACGGTACGACGGGTTACGAAGAAGCCGCAGGACAGGGTTTCATGGCTGGTGTCAACGCAGCCCTGCGGATCCAAGGTGAACAGCCGCTCGTGTTGCAGCGCCATGAGGCGTACCTCGGTGTACTGATCGACGATCTGGTGACCCGCGGCATCACGGAGCCATATCGCATGTTCACATCTCTCGCGGAGCACAGGCTCATGCTGCGTCACCACGATGCGGATGTGAGGCTTGCTCCCCATGCGCTGCGTCTTGGGGTGTTCAGCGTGGAGCGCACCAGCGCATTGGAAGCGCGCTGCGAGCGACGCGAGAAGGCTTGTCGCATTCTTCGTGACACGCGCCGCGAGGGACGCTCGCTGAATGAGTGGCTGCGCACCTCAGAATTCACGTGGCAGGACGCGCTCGCCGTCGCGCCAACGCTCGGTGCCATAGGCCTTGACGAGCGTGACGTAGCGGAACTTCAACTCGCTGCGCGCTACGCGGGCTATGTGGAGCGCGAGCTTTATGCGGTGGAGCGCAGACGTGGCGAAGCTGAGCGTGCACTGCCGGCGACCATCAACTACCATGGCATTCCGCATCTTCGTGCGGAGGCACGTGAAAAGTTAGGGCGCATCCTGCCGAGCACTGTCGGTCAGGCCATGCGCATTCCTGGCATTTCCCCCGCGGACATGGCCACTGTATTGCTTGCATTGGCTGCCGAACAGCGCAGCAAGACTTCATAAGTAGCCTGTCGACGCGCTCTTGCACCAGAGACAGAAACTCATGGCGCGCTCGTTGGGCGCGGTGTATTGTTCTTGCTGTGGAGGTGCGGCATGTCCAAGATGGCAATGTGCGCATGTTGTTTGATCTTGTCAGCGTACGGTCAATCAGTCGTGATAACTGGGAGCTTGATCAATGGAAGCGGTGGACGGCATGTGGTGCGCGACGCCGCTGGCGTTCTTTGGTGTGCTTATGTGAGAGAAGTGAATACGGGGGGAGTGATCACAAGGCCAGTCACCATCGCATCGTCCGCGGACAACGGCGGCACGTGGACCGTGTCTCCGTTTGTGGTGAATGATCCCACGTCCGGGCTGAACATGCCCAACGGCGCGAATGGTGTGAACATGGCCATCGATTCCACAGGCGTGTTGCACATCACATGGGAGGCCTACTACTACCCGACCTACTTCCAGTGTTACTATAGGAATTATCATCCCAGCACGCTGGCAGCAGGTGCAGTCCTGAATTTGAGCTCTCTCCTTGGGGCGACCACGGCCTCCCGCAGCGATGCTGCGGAGATTGCGGTTGATGCGCGGGACATTGTTTGGGTTATGGCGCCAACCCCTACGAACTGGGTGACGCGCTTGCTCTTCTCCAATCAGCCATCCGCGGCGGGGAACACCTTCGCATCCGCGGGTAATTTGCAGGGCAGCGCGTCATCGCAGGCACCGCGGATGGTGATCGACGCAACCGGTCTCGTGCATACCTTCTGCTACCGCAACATCGGAATGGGGAACTATGAACATCGCGTTTATTCGCCAACAATGGGTTGGTCAGCGACGACTGTTCTCGGAAACACCACCGCACCCGGCGACTACTACGGGGAGGCGGCGGCCGACGCGCTAGGAAATGTCCACGCGTTAATCTTCAAAGATTCTCAGGTGGGCCAGACGGCCACGTGGGGCTTGCGATATCGCATGTGGAACCCAGCCACGGGCTGGAACTCGGAGATTCCTGTCGCAGACATCCCGAGTTCTTTGTACACAGGCGTGCTCTATTACCGTTGTGCGGCGCTCGCGGTGGATGAAGGCAGTGGGATGGTCTCTCTCGTGATGCGCGACTTGGCCGCAGGCGGACAGCTTCGCTTGTTGGTGAAGGGTCTGCTCGACCCGTCGTTCGTGAGTCTCAGTGATCTCACAGCGCCTTCTATGACGGCGCATGAGTACTTTGTGCCTGCGATGCGCGGGCGGCTGTGGCCTGCGTCGGATCGCACAGGCTCCACGCCAGACGTGACATGGCGGCAGGGGACCTCGATTGCCAATTACACGCTGAACTTCCAGCGAGCCGTTGTGCCGGTCGCCACGTCGACCTTCCTCGCGGAGGCTCCGTTGTTCCCCGGCACTTCCACTCTGGTACGCGTTAAGGCTCCCACTCAGGGCGGGCTGCCGTTTGTGAGCGCTTTCGCATTCAGCCCTGCGCCGGGGATTCCGTTGGCGGATGGGCGCGTCATTCCGGTGGCGATGGACGGACTCTTCTTCATGTCCATTGATCCACTCAATGGCGTGTTCTTGAGCACCACCGGAATCTTGGATTCCACGGGAACGGGTTTTGTGGGGATTGCGCTGCCGCCGCTGCCGATATTGTCGGGAGTCAACTTCACGGGCACCGCCGTGACCCTTGATCCTTTGGCGTCTTCGGGTGTGGGGAGCATCGCCGCGGCACCATTCCTGCACATCTTCTGATGCACGGAGAGTTCATTCTCAGATGGACGGCCCTTGGAGTGTTGTTGTGCGTCGCGCACCTCGGGCGCGCGCAAGGGGTGCCTGTCCGAACTGGTGAGGTTGCTGCGCCGGATGCGGCGCAGCACCGCTTGTGGAACTTCGTGGTGTTCCTAGTGGACGACTTGGGCTGGAATGACAGCTCCGTGGACTTCGGGCTTGCGAAGGTCAAGGGGCTGAACGCGCACTACCGCACTCCAGCGTTGCAGCGTTTGGCTGCAGGCGGCACGCGCTTCCGTGAGGCCTATGTGCATCCTGTGTGTACGCCGTCGCGAGCAAGTCTGATGACAGGGCTCAGCACGATCCAGCACGGCATTACCAACTGGACATTTCAGCGGGGCAAGGACCTTGGTCTCACGCGCGGATCGCTGGCACTACCCGATTGGACTTGCAACGGACTGCAACCTGTGGGCGCAGATGTGCCGCGTTCTTTCGAGAGCAATGCCACGTTGCCCATGCTGCTTTCGCGCGCTGGGTGGCGCACGATCCACGTCGGCAAAGCGCATTTTGGTGCGCTCGGAACAGCAGGTGCTGATCCCTTGAAGCTGGGGTTCGAGGTGAACATCGCCGGGCATGCAGCGGGGCACCCTGCGAGCCACTTGGGGGCGAAGAAGTTTTCCGCGCCGGCAGAGCAGAAGGTGCACACCCACGATGTTCCTGGGCTAGAGGAGTGGAAGGGCAAGGATGTGACTCTCGCGGAAGCACTCACTCATGAAGCGGTGCGCGCGATGGAGCAATCGGTCGCGGAGAAGAAGCCGTTCTTCTTGCACTTCGCGCATTACGCTGTGCATGCGCCGATCGAGCCCGCGGCGCGCTTCGCATCTCACTATGCCGAGAGCGGGCTTGCGCAGCGTGAGCAGTACTACGCGCAGATGGTGGAAGATGTGGATGCGAGTCTTGGGAAGGTCTTGGATGCCCTCGACCGGCTCGACGTAGCTCAAGACACTTTGGTGTTTTTCTTGTCCGACAATGGCGGGGTGGCGTTGCGGACTCAACGTCCAGAGTCGAGCAACGCCCCGCTGCGCGGCGGCAAGGCTTCTGGGTACGAGGGGGGTATTCGCACTCCTTTGGTGGTGCGTTGGCCGCGTGTCGCTCGCGCTGGCGCTCTCAGTAGCGAAACGGCGCGCATCGAGGACATCTTGCCGACCTGCCTCGATGCCGCGGGTGTAGGGGTTCCTGTGGGGCTAGATGGCGTGTCGTTGCGCAAGGCGTTGGCAGGCGGCGCGCTGCCCGATCGCGATCTCATCTGGTACTACCCGCACGCGTGGGGAGGCGAGAACTCCGGCAGCGAGCCATTCGCCGTGCTGCGCAGCGGGAAGATGAAGCTCTTGCACTTCTTTGAAGGGAACCGCATGGAGCTCTACGACCTCGCCGCGGACCCGAGCGAGGCGAAGGACTTGGCCAAGGAACAGCAGGAACTTGCCAGAGCGCTAGACCAGCGCCTGCTCAAGGCCCTCAAGACTGCGGGGCGTCCGCTACCGAAGGCTCTGAAGTAGAGGTTTCGCAGGCAGGGTGCACGCGGTATTGCAAGAACCGGCAATCCACTGGCCCTGTCTTGACCGGAAGTTTCTGCGAGGCGGAAAGGCCGAGGGAGCGCGTGATGCCCGGCGCGCCGGAGAGCACCCACGAGTCGATTCCGACGGCATGTTTGCGCAGGAAGCCGCCCAAGTCGTGCCACGCGGATTCAAGACCTTCGCCTTCTTCCATGCGCAGGCCCCAAGGGGGGTTGGTGACGAGGAGGTTGCCGGGTTCTGGCGGATCCCAGTTGGCGATGGAGGATTCCTCCACGCGCACGAGGTGCTGCACTCCGGCCTCGGCGATGGATTTCTTTGCGATCCAAATGGCTCCCGGATGGTGATCGGCGCCGAGAGCCTTGAAGGCAGTCGGCTTCTTGCGCCGTTGCACTTCCTGTCTCAGGCGCGCGATGGCCGTGGCATCGCGATCGCGGAAGCGCTCGAAAGCGAAGCTCCTCATGGAACCGGGTGCTGTGTCTGTGGCGATCCAGGCGGCTTCAATGAGAAATGTTGCAGAGCCACACATCGGGTCGAGGAGCACTTTGTGATCTTCCGGGTTGAAACCGATGCGCAGTAAGAGCCCCGCGGCGATGGCTTCGTTGAGCGGGCTCTTGGATTCGATGTCGCGATAGCCGCGCTTGTGCAAGCTTGCGCCGCCCAAGTCGCGGTAGAGCGCTGATTCGCCATCGCGCAGGCTCAGAAACACAGGCGTCACAGGGTCATCGCGATCCACAAAGGGCCTGCGTCCGGTGCGCTTTCTCAGCGCGTCCACGATGGCGTCTTTGACGACTAGCGGCGGCAGGTTGCTGTGAGGCACCCGTGGGTCGTCGATGCTGGCGTCCACGGCCAGCGTGTCGGACACCGTCATCATGGATTCCCAATCCACGCTGGAGGCGAACTCATAGAGTTCCTCGCGCGAGGTGGCGCGACCGCGGACCAAGAGTTCGCGCACGCGCACGGCAGAGCGCACCCAGAAGCAGCACTTGTAGGCCAGTTCGCGGTCGGCCTCGAAGCCGACGGCTCCAGCTCTGCGCCCAACGATGTTCACGCCGATGGCGGCAAGTTCACGTTCGAGCACGTCTTCGAGTCCGAGAGTGCAAATAGCGTCGTAGCGCTTGGCTGGTTCTGTACGGCTCATGACGTTCGCTTCCTATTGCGGTTCTGTGCGAGCACTTCGCAGGCAGCGTTCATGCGTGCGAGGGATTCGTCGTCGGCTAGTCGGTGGTCTACGCCCGACTCCATCAGCGCTTGTTCATGGAGGCCACTCGCGCGGAGGATCTCTTGGCTGTCGGTGAATGGGATGACCTCATCACGCCTGCTGTGGATGATGAGGGTGGATGCGGCGACCATGGGCGCAACACCGTAGTGCCGCCAAGCTGGACAGAGGAGGAGCAACGGGGCGCCCGGGTTCTCGATGGCCATGGCCACTGCACCGCCGCGACTTGACCCCACGACCACGTCCGGCTTGTCGTTGCTGCAAAGTTGGCTCGCAATCCGCACCGACTCAGCGAAGTCGTGGTCGGGGAGTTGCGGGTTCAGAACCTCATGCCCGCGTTGCCGCAGGCTCACCGGTTTCACACCCCCGGGCACCGACTGCCATCCATGAAGAAAAAGGATTTTCATCGTGCTCTCTCTCGGGGGGCCGATGGGCCGCATCTCACTCCAGATTGTTAAAGCCCCAGTTCGTTCAGACTTTGCTGACTTCGACCACGTCGAGGCCTCGCGCCATTCACTTATCGATCAACCAAGAACCCAGACTCACCATTCGAACTTGCCGACTGGTCGGTGAAGGATCATATCTCATCACCCGAGAGTCAGGCTGTAGCGGATGGAGGCGGGGGGAATCGAACCCCCGTCCCGAAGCTGTCTAGTGGAGGCCTCTACGTGCGTAGGTGCACTTGGTGATCTCGTCGCCATGCGGCCGGTGCGCCGCGGTTCATGGTGACCAGCTGATCCGGTTTCTCGGCTTCCTTGTCATCAGCGGGAGTCGGATGCCAGAGTCCGCGTGATCTTCCCGAAGCCCTGCGGACATGAACTCCGGGAAGTCGCAGCCTAATCAGGCCGCGAGAGCGTAGTTGTTATTGGCAACTATCTTGTCCACGGTGTTTTGAGAGGCCTCCGTGGAACCTCTGCACGCCACCTCCACCTCGCAAGCCCGGTCGATACCGATCGCCCCCGAGGCGGGTCTCGTGACCCGCTTGTCAAAGATCTCGTGCCTTGCGGCACGCGGCCATGATACGTGCTCTCAGCGACGGCGCTTCAAGGCCTGGCGCATGTCGCGCTCGGCCTCCTTGCGCTTGAGATTCTCGCGCCGGTCGTGGCGCTGCAAGCCTTCGCCCACACCGATGAGCACCTTGGCAAAACCGCGTTCATTGAAGAACACCTCGAGGGGCACGAGAGTGCGATCGTTGTCGGCGTCGTCCGCGAGTTCGCGGATCTCCTTCCGATGCAAGAGCAGCTTGCGCTTGCGCCGCGGAGTGTGGTTGGTCCAGCTACCCGCGCCGTACTCGCCGATGTTCACGTCGCGCAGCCAAACTTCCTCCGCCTCGATGACGGCCCAAGCTTGGTCGAGACTGATCAAGCCTTGGCGCAGCGCTTTAACCTCCGTGCCAGTGAGCGCGAGACCGGCTTCAACGGTGCGCGTGATACGCAGCTCATGGCGCGCTTTCCGATTGCGTGCCACGACGAGAATCTCACGTTTGTCTGGGGCGGTCACGTCGATTGCAGCCTTGAGTGCCGAACGCGGCTTGGCATACTACGCGACCTGAAGCCGAGATGGCGGAATTGGCAGACGCACTAGTTTCAGGTACTAGCGCCCGTTAAGGGCATGGGGGTTCAAGTCCCCCTCTCGGCAACACGGGCCTTCCTTGCGGGGGAGGCCCGCAGTCGTTTTGGGCGGCAAGACCATCCTTGGCGGCGCTTGGCCACGCGATTGCCGAGAAGAGTCCTGCGAGTGGCATCCCGCGGGTTGAACAGATCTTTGGGCGGACCAAGCATCTTCTGTAACGTGGCCCCATGAGTTCCGATTCCGCATCCGGCCATGAGAAATGCAAAGCCATGCCCGCCTCCGCGGGGGGCCGAGAGCGCAGCGTGGAGCTCAAGGTTCGCGAGCTTGCCGCTGAAGTCTGCAACCATTCGGTCTTCGCCGCGCTGACGTCGATGCAGGCCGTGCGCGTATTCATGGAACACCACGTGTGGGCCGTGTGGGATTTCATGTCGATCCTGAAGTCCATTCAGGCCGAAGTTGCGCCAGTGGCTGTGCCATGGAAGCCACCTCTTGATGCAGAGGCCGCCCGCCTCATCAATGAGATCGTGGTCTCCGAGGAGGGGGACCTCGGGCCAGACGGTCTGCCGATCAGCCATTTCGAAGCCTATGTGCAGGCCATGAGAGCCGCTGGGGCCAACACGGCGCCCATCGAACACTTCCTCGCAGCGTTGCATGCGGGCGCACCGTTGACGAGCGCGCTGCATTCCTCAGCGGCGCCGCCAGCCGCCAAGAGCTTTGTGGAAACGACGTTCCGGATCATCCAAGAGCCGCTCCACAGTCGCATCGCGGCGTTCACTCTCGGGCGTGAGGACGTCATCCCGCAGATGTTCCGCAGTGCCTTGTTGGGCTTGAAGCCGTCTAGCGAGGATCCTGTGCCCGCGAATCTCAGTGTGTTCCTGTGGTACCTCGACCGGCATATCACGGTGGATGCCGACGAACATGGGCCTGCGGCGGACAAGCTGTTCCAACGCATCTGCTTGCAAGACGAACGCCGCCGTACCGAGTCCTTTGCCGCCGCGTGCAGCGTCCTAGAGCAGCGGCGCGCCCTTTGGGAGGCTGTGCTCTCCGCATTGCACAGATGATCGCGGTCGCAGCGGACGCTCTTTCACTCGACTTGCACGAGGCGTTGCAGGACAGCCGCCAACTTCTCTGCGCCATCCAACGCGAGGTAGTGGCCGTGGCCCTCCAACTCGTGCAAAGGACACGCGAGCATGGCGGCCATGCGCCGACTGTGCACTGGAGACACTAGAAGATCTCCCGTGCCCACGACCACCATGCGTAGTGCAGGTAGTTTGGGGATCAGCGGAACAAGGCGAAACCGTGAGGCGGCCAAGAGTTGGCGAACCAATGCGCCTCTGGCAAACCCGCCCTCTTGGCGACGCAGGGTGTGCATCAGCGTGACGAGATCTGGCATGGCGCGGAGGACGCTCGGCTGCACGAGTTCCGGCAACCGACCTTGAAGGCCAGACTTACCCACGAGAGCGCGGCAGGTCATGCGCAGCAGCGCCGCAGGGGCTAGGCGGAACCAACCACTTTCCCTTGAGGAACCAGCGCAGAGGGTGAGGGATCGCGCGCGGGACCCGAGCTGTGCTGCGAGTTCCGCAGCGATCATGCTGCCGAGGCTCAACCCCACCACATGCACGGGGCCGTCAATACCTAGGCTGGCCAGCGTTTCTGCATGCAAACGGGCGTGACCGGAGCAATCTCGCGGCACAGGAACGTTGCGGCTTTGAGCGATCCCGGGATTGTCGGGCAAGACCACACGCGCGCCAGTTGCCTCGTGCAGCATGTGCGCAACAGCAGTCCAAGAGGCCGCGATTTGCGCGATGCCGCCAATGAGCACCACCGTGTGTGGTGCCGAAGGCTGTCCTAGGACGCGGGCTCCTAGGGGCCTCGCAGCCGTGGCCCGAGGAGGGAGCGCAGCTTCACTCCACGCGCACGCCAACGCCTCGCTGCTCCATGCACCGTTGCGCGTGGTCGAACGGCAGCCTTCACCCGGAACCATCAGTAGCGATAGTGCTCTGGCTTGTAGGGCCCGTCCTTGGAAATGCCGAGGTAGGCCGCCTGCTTGTCGCTGAGCCTGGTGAGCTTCACACCGAGTTTGTCGAGGTGCAGCCGCGCGACCTTCTCATCTAGCGTCTTCGGCAAGGTGTAGACCTTGCGCTCGTAGTTCTTGTGGTGGAGGAAGAGTTCGATCTGCGCCAGCACTTGGTTGCAGAAGGAATTGCTCATCACGAAGGATGGATGGCCAGTGGCGCAGCCGAGATTCAGCAAGCGGCCTTCAGCCAACACGATCACCGCGTGTCCGTCCGCGAAGATCCAGCGATCGACTTGGGGCTTGATGTTGTCGCGGCGCACGCCGGGCACGCGAGCCAACCCCGCCATGTCGATCTCGGTGTCGAAGTGGCCGATGTTGCCGACGATGGCGTTGTGCTTCATGCGTTGCATGTGGTCCGCCGTGAGCACACCGCAGTTGCCTGTGCTGGTGATGACGAGGTCGGCACTTGCAATGACGTCTTCCAGCAAGACCACTTCGTAGCCGTCCATGGCCGCTTGCAAGGCGCAGATGGGGTCGATCTCGGTGATCTGCACTCGTGCGCCTTGTCCGCGCAGGGCTTGTGCGCAGCCTTTGCCTACATCACCGAAGCCGCAGACCACAGCCACCTTGCCTGCGAGCATGACGTCCGTGGCACGGCAGATGCCATCCACGAGGGAGTGCCGGCAACCGTAGAGGTTGTCGAACTTGCTCTTGGTCACCGAGTCATTCACGTTGATGGCGGGGAAAAGGAGCTTCTTCTGCTCCATCATCTGATAGAGGCGGTGCACTCCTGTGGTGGTTTCTTCGGTGACGCCTAGCACGCCATCAGCCATGCGCGTCCAGCGTTGGCTGTCTTCGCGCAGCGTCCGCCCAATCAGGCGCATCAGCTCCTGAGCGTCTTCGCTGTCTTGCGTGGCGGGATCGGGAGCTTGCCCCTCGGCCTCGTATTGCTTGCCGAGGTGGAGGAGCAGCGTGGCGTCGCCACCATCGTCAAGAATCATGTTCGGGCCCTTGCCGCCGGGGAATGCGAGAGCCTGTTCAGTGCACCACCAATACTCTTCGAGGGTTTCGCCCTTCCACGCGAATACGGCGATGCCCTTGGGATTGTCGAGAGTGCCCTTGCGCCCGACAGCGACTGCCGCTGCAGCGTGGTCTTGTGTGGAAAAGATGTTGCAGGAGCACCAGCGCACTTCGGCCCCAAGGTCCAGCAGCGTCTCGATCAGAACCGCTGTCTGAATGGTCATGTGCAGCGAGCCCGTGATGCGCGCCCCCTTGAGAGGCTTACTGGCACCGAACTCGCGGCGTAGAGACATCAAGCCCGGCATTTCCACTTCGGCGAGTTCAATCTCCTTGCGACCGAAGGCCGCTTCGGAGAGGTTCTTCACCTTGAAGTCTTGGGCAACAGTGGCTGGATTCATGTGGTCGGTCTCAGTGAGTGTGAACTTGGATGTGCGAACCGGTTGAGAGGTTAGCAATGAGCACGATGGCTATGTGAGGGCAGAGTACCCCGCAGATGGCGCGCGCAAAGCTCGCCCGAGAGCTAGCTATTCGACCTCGTCGCCGAAGCTGATGCCAATGGACCTTGCGGTGGCGATGCCATCGTCATCGAGGCGCAGCTGTCTTGATGTCTGCGTGAGCAGCCAGTTCATGTCCACGGAGTCCATGCGGTTTTCGCGCACAGCCACCATGCGGCCCCAAGCGCCCGTGCGGACCAGTTCCACGGCCTGATGGCCCATGCGGCTGGCCAATACGCGATCGTGGGGTGTTGGAGTGCCTCCGCGCTGCAAGTGCCCGAGGACGGTGCAGCGAGTTTCGAGCCCGGTCTTGCGAGCGATCTCATCAGCCACGTGTTCGCCCATGCCGCCGAGGGAGCGGCTTCCGCCCGGGTTCACTCGTTGCAGCAGTGCGCCACCGAGTGGGGCTGCCCCCTCTGCCACCACCACGATGCTGAAGTGGCGCTTATGGGCGCGGCGGCGCATGACCTTGCCGAGCACGGGCTCCCAGCGGAATGGAATCTCAGGAATGAGGATCACGTCCGCACCGCCCCCAAGGCCTGAGGCCAACGCGAGGTGCCCCGCATGGCGGCCCATGACCTCTAGCACCATCACGCGTTCGTGGGCTTCGGCCGTGGCGTGCAACCGATCCACAGCTTCGGTGGCGAACGCGGCTGCGGTGTCGAAGCCGAAGGTGATCTCGGTTCCGGGAATGTCGTTGTCGATGGTCTTCGGAACACCGACCACGGGGAGGCCGTGATCGCGCATCAAGCGCGAGCAGATCTCCATGCTGCCGTCGCCGCCGATGGCGATGAGCCCTTCAACACCTAAGAGCCGAAGCCGCTCCATGACCTCGCAGCTACGGTCCTTGGTGGTTCCGTCCGCCTCCTTGAACGTGAAGGGGTTGCCGTGGTTGGTGGTGCCCAAGATGGTGCCACCCATGGTCAGGATGCCGCGCACCTGATCGCGGTCGAAATCGATGTAACGCATGGGGGAATCGAGCAATCCATCGAAGGAGTCCTCAAGCCCGATCACCCGCCAACCGAGTTGGGTCACACTCTGCTTCACAATCGCGCGGATGACGGCGTTTAGCCCTGGAGCGTCGCCGCCGCCTGTCATGACAGCAATGGTCTTTCGTGCGTTCATCGTGGGCGTGTTTTATCAGGTTCGCTGCAGCAGTGCCGCTCGCGCTATCGTTGCTCATGGACTGCAAGATTGAAGACCTCAATAATGACGGCCGAGGTCGAGGACGCGTTGGGGGAAAGACCGTCCTGATCTCGCAAGCGTTGCCCGGAGAAATGGTGCGCGTGCGTCCGGACTTCGCGACCCGCGGCACGGTGCAAGGTCGGGTGGCGGAACTCATCTCCGCGGCTCCCGAAAGAGCGACGCACCCTTGCCAACACGAGTTTCATTGCACGGGATGCCCTCTGCTCGCCGCGGAGAGGAGCTTTGAGTTGCAATGGAAGTCCGAGAAGCTCGCCGCCATCGCTCGCGAGCTCAGTGTTGCGACTGACGTGCTTGAGCCACTGCGCAGCGCAGAAGGTCACTTCGGCTACCGCCACTTCGCGAAGCAGTCCTTCGGGCGCTTTGGTGGGCGCACCGTCCTTGGGTCTTTTGTCACCGGAACGCACCATGTGACGAGTAACCGCGGCTGCCCAGTGCACGCCCCAGGATTGCAACTCGTCCTAGACACCTTGGCGGATCACGCGGATAGGTTGCGCTTGCCTGTGGATGATGGCCCCGGTCGCCAAGGGATCGCGCACGTTCTCGCGCGGCAGTCGCGGGCGACAGGCGCCGTGCAGGTGGTCTTGGCGACTCGATCCAACGATCGCGCGGGGCCGAAAGCACTGCTAGAGAGTTTGCGTCAAGCGTGCAGTTTCGTGACGGGCACGCACGTGCTTTATCAGGCGCAAGCCAGCAATGTGCTGACCTCCGGGGAACTCATGGACAGCGAGGGTGTGCCTTACATCGAGGATGAGATCTTGGGCGTGCGGCACCGCATTGGCCCGCTCGAGTTCTTTCAAGTCAATCCTGAGTCAGCAGAGATCATGTTCTCCCGCGCACTTGAGGCCCTGGGGCAAGGCGATGTGGTCCTAGACCTCTACGCTGGCGTTGGAGTCTTGAGCTTGCCGCTGTTGCAGCGCTTCAAGCAAGTTCATGCTGTAGAGGCCGAGGCTTCGGCGGTGGAGCGCTTGCGTGAACGAGCCGCAGCCGAAGGACTGAGTGGACTTCATGCCTACGCGGGGCGCGTCGAAAGCGTGTTGCCCGAGTTGCTCGTTAGCAGCGGAGCACAGATGGCGATCTGCGATCCACCCCGGAAAGGGCTCGGGCCCGAGGTGCGCGCCATGCTGGCACGGTCCTCGCTCACGAAGGTCGTGCTCCTAGCTTGCGACCCACAGTCCTTGGTGAATGATGTCCCCGAGTTTCTCGCGGAGCATTGGCGCGTGGAGTGCGTAGCGGGCGTCGATCAGTTTCCACGCACGGGGCACGTCGAAGCCATCTGCGTTCTTTCCCGCGCGTGAATCCAAGCGAGGTGGGCTCGGGTAGAGTGAGCCACGGCCTCCTGCAAGGCGCCCGCGCTCATGAGACTACGCACATTCATCGCATGCTTCCTGCTCGCAGCGTGCACTTCGCCCGAGGCAGCTCGCGAGTACGCGGACCGGGAGAGCTTGTCCGTTCTAGCGGCTAAAGAGCGGGAGTGGCGGGGGTCTCATCGCAACATCCCCTTGGCTACACCGGCGGATCGGCTGTATGCGAGTCTGATTGATCCCGCTCATGGGCTCGCCAAGAGCGAGGACGTTCTCTTGGAGCTTGATTCGATTCTCGCCCTAGCCGCGCGGAACTCCCGCGAGTTGCAAAACGCCAAGGAGAGTTTGCATCTCACGGCGTTGGACTATCTCGCGGAAGAAGAACGCTACGGGTTTATCCCGACGTTGAGTGGAGGTGCCACCAAGAGGGAATCGCCCACCGGTGACAGCCTTGATCTCGGTGGCGATTTTGGAATCTCGAAGCTACTGGAGCATGGTGCCGAGATTGGCGCGGGTTTCGCACTCACAGGGTTGAACGTCACGGGTTCTGGGCTCACCACGGACAGCGTTCTCAGTCTGACCGCGGCCTTGCCTCTCTTGCGGAACTCGCGATTGAACGCTGCGGATGAGAGGTTGACTCAAGCCGACCGCGACGTGCTCTACGCATGGCGCACCTTCGAGCGCTTCAAACAGCGCCTTGCCGTAGATGTGGTGAGTTCCTATCTCTTGGCTCTCTCGTCTTCGCGTCGACTGGCCAACGAGGAGGCGAACGTCGCCAGTCTCGTCAGGGCCCGTGAGCGCAACGAGTCGCTGTTTTCTGAAGGACGGATCAGCATCGTCGAGGTTGGACAGGCGCGTCAGCAGGTGTTCACTGCGGAAAACCGTCTTGTTCTCGCGCGTCAGAATGTGGAGCGCACGCTGGACGATTTGAAGCAGCTCTTGGGCCTTCCTGTGGACGTGCGCCTCAAGCTAAGGCTTGAGGATCTGGATGCGTTGGGGGCAGATGTTCAGGACGCGTGGCGTCCAGCCGAGCCGGTCGCGCTGAAAGCTGGTCTGAGGAATCGCCTCGACCTACGCAATTCTGTGGATGCCATGAGCGATGCCTTGCGCAGGCAGCTCCTCGCAGAGGATGTCTTGCGCCCCGCATTGGATCTCAGCGCGACCTACAGCTTGCCTTCAGCGGCAGGAAAGCCACTGAGGTTTGATGGCAGCAGCGACACATGGAGCCTCGGGCTCAATCTAGACTTTGCCATAGATAGCCATGCGGAATCCTTTGCACTGCGTGGCTCCGACATCGCGCTCATGCGAGCCCAGCGCACCCAAGAGGAACTCGCCGAGACCGTGAAGTTGGAGGTGCGGGACGCTCTGCGTCGCCTCGATTCGGCCGCTAGCAACTGGCGCATTGCGGGCGAAGCGGTGAAGCTCGCCGAACAGCGTGCTGCTAGCACTCGCGAACTCATGGAAGAGGATCGTGCGATCACGCGCGACTATCTCGAATCTCAAGAAGCCCTGATCCGCTCGCAGAACGACCATGTGGATGCCGCGGTTGAGTTCCGCATCGCTTGGCTGCGGTTGTTCCGTGACACAGGCACGCTCTCAGTTTCTCCAGAGGGATTGGACCATGAACTTGCGCGACACCTTTTCGTGGACGAGTGAGTCTCGGCGCCTTCTCGCCCTGGCCGGCCTTTTGGTCTGCACAGCATGCGGAGGTGAAGTCGTTACTGCAACGCAGGGTGGCACCGCGAAAGCCATCCGCGCCGCGCTGGTGGTGACCGTGCAAGAAGGCGGCGAGTTGCAGTCGGCCAACCCGACTGTTGTTCGCTCGGAAATCGAAGGGCGCGCAACCATCCTTGAACTCGTGCCAGAGGGCACCGCCGTCAAGAAGGGAGATCGCATCGCGCGCTTGGATGCGGCGTCCATCGAAGACAAGTTGAATCGGCAGGAGATCCTGTTGGAGAAAGCGCGCTCTAGTTTGCTCAAGGCCGAGCAAGACGTGGAAGTGCAGAAGAAGAAAAACGCCGAGGCCGAAACTGCGGCGCGCACGGAGCATGAACTCGCAGCCAATGCGCTCAAGGGCTACCAAGAGGGCAAGCGTCCGCTGCTGGAAGCCAAATTGCAATCGGAACTCACCGTGGCGGTGGAGAAACTGAAGCGCGCCGAAAAGCAGGCCGCCGCTAGCCGCCGCCTCAAGGAGAAGTCCTTCATTTCGCAGACGGAGCTTGAAGCGGATGAACTGATGGAGAAGCAGTCTCGCGAGGCCGTGGACATCGCCAATCGCAGTCTTGAACAGTTGCAGAAATGGGAGGCGCCTGACGAAGTGAAGAAGTTGCAGGCGGACTTGGAGGTCAAGGCCATCGCTCTCGAGCGTGTGCGCCAACAAGCGTCTAGCGAAATGCAGCAGTTGGAAGATGCTCTCGCGGCGAGCCGCAAAGCTCACGTGCTGGAAAAAGACGCTCGTGACAAGCTGAGTGCGCAGATGGGCAGGGCGGTGATCCTCGCCCCGAGTGACGGCATCGTGGTCTACGGGCGCCAAGAGCGCGGTCGCATGGGGGGGTCAGAGCCCATGGGGATCGGCAAGGAAGTGCACGAACAAGAGGAGATCGTGCGCATCCCTGATCTCAGCGCCATGGTGGTGGAAGTCGATGTGCACGAAACTGCTGTGAAGAAGTTGCAGAGGGGCCAGAAGGCTCATGTCAAAGTGGATGCTCTGCCTGGGCGGAGCTTCTCAGCCGCGGTGGACCGCGTGGCCTTGGTGGCGTCCTCGCAGTCCTCGTGGTTCAACCCTGACCTCAAGGTATACGAGACGGTGATGCGCGTGGAAGGCGACGTGGAAGGGATGAAGCCCGGCATGCACGCGGAAGTCGTCATCGGCATCGGAAGCATTGCGGATGCGTTGCAGATTCCATTGCAGGCTGTCCGCGAAGTAGCTGGGCGGAACTGGGTGTACGTGCGTAAGTCCGACGGTTCCCCTGAATTGCGCGAGGTGAAACTCGGCGACCACAACGAGTCCAACGTTGAGGTGAAGAGTGGGCTCGTGGAGAACGAGGAAGTGTTTCTCCACAGACCGGCTGGCGCACCCGCGCCACCTGCCGGCACTGAGAAGCCAGGGATCATGCCTTCTGGAAATTCTGCCACGGGCGGAACTGGAACGAAGCCGAGTGGGAATGCCAGTGGGGGATCGCGGCCGATGGACGACAGCAATGTGCCAGGTGGAACCATGGGCGGCAGCGGCATGACCGACGAGCAGAAGAAGGCCATGCGCGAGCGCATGCAGAACATGACCCCCGAGCAGCGGGAGGAAATGCGCAAGCGCATGGGGAGAGCCGGGGGCGGTGGGGCCTCTAGCGGCGGTGCTGCGCCGAACGCACCGAGCGACAAGGGCAACGGGAAAGACTAAGCGTGCCCGTCATCGAATTGAGGGATGTGCGGCGGACGTACCGCATGGGCGAAGACACTGTCGTCGCCCTTGCAGGCGTCAGCCTCGTTGTCGAAAAGGGTGAGTTCGTGGCCATCATGGGGCCGTCAGGCTCGGGCAAGTCCACCATGCTGAACTTGCTTGGCTGCCTCGACCGTCCGGAGAGTGGGCAATATCTCTTGGATGGCAAGGACGTTGCCACTCTGAGTGACGATGCGCTCTCTGCCATTCGCTCCGAGCGCTTGGGCTTCATTTTTCAGAGCTTCAATCTGATCCAGTCTCTCGATGTTGTGCGCAACATCGCCTTGCCATTGTTCTACATGGGGGCGGATGACAGCACCTGCGCTGCTCGCGCAAAGGAGCTTGCCGGACGCGTTGGGCTCGAAAAGCGCCTCGGGCACCGGCCCATGGAGTTGAGCGGTGGTCAACAGCAACGCGTTGCAATTGCGCGTGCGCTCTCGAATGACCCTGTGATCATTCTGGCTGACGAACCCACTGGCAATCTCGATTCGCGTACGGGCGAGGAAATCATGAATCTGTTGCGTGAACTCCATGGGGAGGGGCGCACCATCATCATGGTGACCCACGAGGACGACATCGCCGCACGGGCGGAGCGTGTCATCACGATGCGCGACGGACGGATCCAGTCCGACAGGAGTGTTGGATCGTGAGGCGCATGGTCCGCATCTCCAAGCTTGGCGCCGAAGGGCTCAAGCTGCACCCGCTGCGTTCGTTGCTGACAGCACTAGGCATCATCATCGGTGTCGGCACCGTGATCTACATGCTCGCAGTGATTGAAGGTCGCGCGGCGGAAATTCAAGAACGAATCAAGGCCCGCGGTTCGAACAACATCATCCTGCGAGCGAAGAAGCCCGCGGATGATTCGAAAGCGGGCACGAGCCGCACGCGAGAAGTGGTCTACGGGTTGACTTACGACGACGCGGTGCGTATTCGCGAGACGTTTCCATCCGTCGAAGTGATCGTCCCGGTGCGAGATGTCTTCGCTTCCGTCTACAGTGGCGAGTCGCGCATGGATACGGTGACCATGGCGACGGTGCCTTGGTACCTCGAAGTGGCTCGCGGCCAGCTCTTGGCGGGGCGCTGGTTCACCGATGTGGAAATGGAGAGCTCCACGCCCACGGCCATTCTCGGTCACGAAGCGGCGCGCACGTTGTTCCTCTGGCGTGATCCCTTGGGCGAGTCTGTGCGCATTGGGGCCAAGGTCTATCGGGTGGTCGGTGTGCTCGAACCCACGGTGACTAGCGATGAGCGCGAAGCGCTCAAGCGGGATCGTGCGATCTACATCCCGCTAGCCACCGTGCGAGAGCGCTTCGGCGAACGCAACGTGAAGTTCGTTTCGGGATCCATGGACATCGAGCGCGTGGAACTCCATGAAGTCCTCCTGCGGCTGCACCGCAGCGAGGATGTCGTGCCTGTTGCCGCAGCGGTTGAGGCCATGCTGCAACGCTTTCACGCCAACACGGACTATGAAGTGGACGTGCCCCTAGCGTTGCTCGAAGAAGCTCAACGCGAGTCCATCAAGTCCAAACAACTCTTCGGAAGCATCGCCGCCATTTCGCTCCTCGTCGGCGGCATCGGCATCATGAACATCATGCTCGCCTCGGTGACCGAGCGCACGCGCGAGATCGGCATTCGCAGAGCCCTCGGCGCACGGCGCAAGGACATCACCACTCAATTTTTGGTGGAGACTTTGATTCTGTCCGTGGCGGGCGGGCTCATCGGGATTGGATGCGGCGTAGGAGCATCTGCTCTCCACGAGCACCTCGTCAAGGAAAGCCAAACGTCGGTGACCACTGGCAGCGTCCTCCTAGCCTTCGGAATCTCTGCGCTGGTGGGAGTTCTCGCCGGGGTCTACCCCGCCGTCAGAGCCTCACGGATGGACCCCATTGAGGCTCTGCGGCACGAGTGATCAGGGCACGTCGATGTAGACGCAAACGAGGTGAGGATTCGCAGGGTGCACGGACACCTCAGGAATCAGACCCGCTGCACCGAGTGTCGGGAATGCGATGCTCGAAAGGGGCCCCAAGACCTGTTGCGCGACCAAGAGCGCGATGCTGTTGAGTGCTCCCACCGCCGTGGATGCGTCGTAGCCCGCCAAGTTCTCGAGAAGGCTGACCGTGGCGCTCGCATTGCTCAGGTTGAAGGTCATGACACCAGTGACGGGGTCGGCGGTAATGCTGATCCCTGCCGTGATCGACAAGGAACAGGTCAGGACCGGAACTTCACTGCCAGCTGCACCAGCCAACACTTCCACGCGCAAGTGGGGAATGCGTACGGTGCCGTGTTGCCCCGCCGTGGCGCTGAACTCAATGAGCGGCGCGGCTCTCGGCGCGATGCGAGCCGTGACCGGCGTCGCGGGATCGAAGCTCTCGAAGCCTGCGCCTGGGGTCAGCATCGCCATGCCACCGGCATTGGTAATGCTCAGGCTGGTTAGGCTCAACGGCATGTCGAGGTAACCAGACATGGTCAGAGTGCCGAGGATCTGGTTGAGAGCGCCATCAGAAATGCCGATGGCGTGATCGAACGGCAGCGCTGAGACAGGAGTTGTGTTGCCGAAGCTTGGCGTTGATCCAGTGGAGCCCCAAATCTGCGTGATGTTGGGCGCTGTCGGGGCAACGGCTGAGGTGGTCGCACGGAAGCGGTTGGCAATCACGAGGCCTGCAGGGTCGTAGACCACGTTTTCTAGGGGGAAGCCCAAGGTGAGTGGGGTCCCTGGCAGCGGTGCCTGCAACACGATGGTTCCGAGCACGGGATTTAGAGCCAAGGGAATGACATCGAGGGCGGTTTCTAGTGCCAGCTCAATTGCGGCCCTCATGGCTTGTTGGATCAGCGAGATCTGCGTCAAACCTCCCAATGCACCTGTGACAGAGAATGTGAATCCGTTGAGCGTAGCGTCGCGGTTGACCAAGTTGGCGACCAGCGCGCCACTTGCATTTGACGTGATCTGAAGTTCTGCAGTCACTACGACAGATGTGGCGGAGATGGTGGCTGTTTCGGTGTACGGCACAAAGAACAGCGAGCCTGTGACGGCAGAAGTGATGACCACGTTCGACCACGTCACACTCACGCCGATACCGTTCGCAGCCGGGAAGATATCCACAACGACCGCGGGGTCATGGGTTGCACCCGTGGGGTCGATGGTCGCGCTGAAGAACGTCGTGTTGATGATGGGTATCGCTGGAATCGCCGACACGATGGGATTGAGGCTGATGGATCCGAAGGCTTGGGAAAGCACGGTCTCTAGTGCGTCGAGGGTCACGCCACCCATGCGTAGGAGAGTGCCTGGCGTTTGGAAGGCATCCCATGCTTGTCCCACACCCTTGGTCACAGTCACGGTCTTGGCCACAACGGCCCCCGAGGGCGCACTCACTGCGAATCGAAACTCCGTGACGCGTTGAGTGAGGGCGATGGTGCCGGCGTTGAATGTTCCATCCGCGGCTAGCACGATGCCTTGACCATCACGGCTCAGGGCTGAGCCGCTTGGCCCTTGAAGTTGGCCCGCGATCTGAACACTGGCGGTAGCAAAACCATTGTCCACGGGGGAGTTGAGGTTGAGGTTGTAGACGTCGATGCGCACGTCGTCGGTTGCAGCGACCCCTCCACCTTGCACGTAGCAGCGGGCGAGGACAGTGCCCGGGCTATCTGCCACGAACTGTGGGTAGACCGCGTTGGGGTTGAGGAAGCGGGGGTTCGCGGCGCCACCTGCGTCAACGACAAGCCAAGTGATGCTTGCGCCGACAGGCAGTGCGTTGGTTGCGGGGTCGAGGTTTCCGGAACCATCCAACGTGATGGGCTCGCCGCTGAATGCTGCGGCATCACCGCCAGCGCTCGCGCCGTCATCTAGGAAGGTCATGCTAGCGCCGTTGGAAGCTGTGAACTGCGATGGTGCCGTAGGATCAAGAAACAATCCGCAGCTGTAGAGACTGAGTCCGTGCAACGCGGGATCATCCACCACGCCGATGGTCAACGCACGGTGGCCCACAGAGTCCAACTGCGCGATGCCCAAGTCAAGGAGATAGGGCGTGAGACCAAGGGCGATTTCCACGCCGTAGACACTCACCGGGCCAGGGGAGATGTCCACCATCCACCAATGCCATTGAGACGGCTGCCCCGCAAAGGTCGCGGTCATGTTGGAGTTCACCGGCACCAAGGCAGAGCTTGAACCGTTGATGTGATGCACCTGCGCGAAGAGGGGCGCAACGCAGAAAACGAAACCTAGAAGTAGACGGCTAGTACAAGACATTGTGGTCTCTCGTTAGGGGATTTAATCACATGAATGGGGCTCGACTCAAGGCAGAATGAGCTTTGCTTGCTGTAACATGCGCCCATGAGCGCTCCGCCGTCTTCATTACCGCCCGCGTGGGCCTATGTTGCGAGCGAAGTCGTACCCATCGAAGAGGCGCGTATTCCTTTGGAGGATAGAGGCTTTCTGTTCGCTGAATCTGCGTACGAAGTGATCTTGTGTCGCAACGGCAGGCTCCTGGATTGGGAGCGCCACCGCGCACGTTTCGAGCGCTCCATGCGAGGCGTTGGGCTAGATGCAGAGGTCCTCCTCGCAGATTGTGACGCAGCGGTTGAGGGATTACGCAACGTCAATGCCCAAGGCTGGACCGCACTGATGTACTTGCAAGCCACGGGCGGGGCAGGTCCGCGGGATCACCTGCCGCAGCGACCGCCGCGGCCCGCACTTTACGGGACGTTGCGGCATTTGCCCCATGGGCGTGTGGATGGAATCCCCGGCAACGGTGTGGGCGTGATCACCCTTCGGGACTTTCGCTGGCAAAGGGCCACTTGGAAGACCACGCAACTCCTAGGTGCCATTCAAGCCAAACGACTCGCTCGGGAATCCGGTGCTGACGAAGCGATTTTCGTGAGTGACGAGGGCCAGCTTCTTGAGGCGTGCTCCATGAACTTGTTCGTGGTGAAAGATGGCGTCGCGCTGACGCCGCCACTCTCGCTGAACCTGCTGCCGGGAGTGACGCGTGACGTTCTTTTGCATGAAGTAGGCGCCCAAGCCAGAGAGGCCTGTTTGCGCGTGGAAGACCTCCGCTCAGCTGATGAAATCTTCTTGAGCAGCACGACGCGCGCAGTCCTCGCAGTGACGGCCGTGGACGGAGAGCCCGTGGGGTCCGCAACGGTAGGCCCCGTCACGCGCAGGCTCGCCGAGCTGATGTTGCAGCGACAAACGCGTTTGCTCGGCGCGGAGTGCGAGGCTTGAAGCGCGAGCTTGACGGCTTTGTCCTCATCGACAAGCCGGCGGGGCCGACCTGCCGCCGAGTATTAGATGCACTGCAGCGCAGCCTCGGCATGCGAGGGCTTGGTCATGCAGGCACCTTGGATCCACTCGCTAGTGGGCTGCTGATTGTTCTGCTTGGACGTGCGGTGCGGTTGCAGAGTCACTTCATGCAAGGGCGCAAGCGTTACGTGGCGGAGGTGCGCTTTGGCTACACCTCGGCGTCGGATGACGCTGAGGGCCCCATCGTTCCTAGCGGGACGCCGCCAGCGGACTTGCTGACAGCTGTGCAGGCGATTCTGCCGCAGTTCCTCGGTGCGCATCAGCAGCAGCCGCCGGCGATTTCTGCTCTGCGCGTTCAAGGCAAACGGGCTTGGCAATCGGCTCGCGCTGGGGAGCCGCTGGTGCTTCCAGCGCGCAGCATCACCATTCACAGCGTTGATGCCGAGGTCGTTTCATCCGATGTGTTGCGCCTCAGCGTGGAATGCAGCTCGGGCACATACATCCGCAGCTTCGCGCGGGATCTCGGACAGCGCCTCGGTTGCGGGGCTTATGTGGCCTCACTCCGTCGCACCCACAGCGGTGCACTAGACGTCAAGGAAGCGCGGGCCGCCGAGTCCATCACCGCCGCCGATGTGCGGCCCATTGGCGAGGCCCTTACGGATTGCGGCCGCGTGGACGTGGATCTGGCGGTGGCGTTACGCTTGCATCAGGGGGCCGTGTTGAAACTGGAACTGCCCGATACCACCGCGCCGACTTTTGCATGGCACGATGGCACGCCCTTTTGCCGACTGCTTCGCCTAGAGGAGGGTGTGCGCTCAGACGGCACGCTCCTGCCGTCGAGTCGTTGTCCTGCATCAGCGCAGGAGTTCGCGCACTACTTCGAAGAAGGACGTCGCCCGGACGAATCCTCGATCAAGCGGGAGTGAGGGCAAGCCTTCCGCGATGATGACGGCACCCTCGGACAAGTGATCCGGCCGTCGGCCGTGAGATCCCTTGACGACAGAGGGATCGAGGCCAATGACGTCTAGCAAGTTTCGAAAGCCCAGCTTGCGCGCGAGCACGCGGCGCATGGCCTTGACGCGCGGGAACCTGAGACTTGGATCAAACATCAGTTCGCAAGGGTCGTAGCCAGGTTTGCGATGGATATCCACCGTACGGGCGTAATCCGGAGCCCTATGGGCTTCGAGCCACCAGTAGTAGGTGAACCAGCTCTCGCGTGCTGAGACGAGCAAGATGTCGCCGGAACGTGCGTGATCCATGCCAGCGGCGCTGAGCGCGTCTCCATAGAGAACCTCAGCGATGCCTTCGACTCCGCGGAAGAGACTGGCCACAGCAGGCACATCTTTGCGGTCCCGTACGTAGACATGGGCGATCTGGTGATCGGCCACTGCGAACGCGCGTGAGGCCCCGCAATCAAGGCGTTCGGTTCCGAGCTCGTCCCGCAAGGACAGCAACCCGTTCGCTCGCAAGATGCGATTGGGATGCACTGCCTTCTGCACTCTCGTAATGCCGTACTCGGATACCACGAGTGTGCGCGCACCAACGTGGCGTGCAGCCGCAGTGAGTTCTCCGACCACCTGATCGACTTCCGCCAACGCGCGTTTGGATCGTGGGTCCTCTGGGCCGAAGCGTTGGAAGTCGTAATCGAGGTGCGGCAGGTACACGAGGGAGAGATCCGGTCTTTCGTTGGACAAGATGCGCGTCGCGGCAGTGGCGATCCAACGTGTGCTGGCAAGCCCAGCCATAGGTCCCCAGAACTGAAACAGAGGGAACTGGCCGAGTGCGGATTGAAGTTGCGAACGCAACTCTGGCGGATGCGTGTGGATGTCTGGGAGCTTGCGTCCATCGGCGGGATACATGGGCCTAGGTGTCACGCTGATGTGGACGGGCGCGTACATGGCAAACCACCAAAACAGGTGCGCGACACGCAGCTCTGGATGAAACTCCTGCAGGCGTTCTGCGAGCGTGGGTGCGCCGATGAGCCCATGGGGTTGCTTCCAGAACTGAACTTCAGCCAAGGTGCGGTCGTACCAGCCGTTGCCGACGATGCCGTGTCGCGATGGTGTGCAACCTGTGGAGAGCAGCGCTTGTCCAGAGAGTGTCAGCGCTGGGAAAGCCGTTTCGAGCGGGGCCATCGATCCTGAGGCCACCAGAGATTGCAACGCCGGAGTCTCGCTCCCGATCATGCCTGGCGTTAGGCCCACCACGTCTAGGATGACGAGGGGTTTCATGCACTCGATTCGCCGTGCGTGGCGAGGATAGACATCAGTCTTGCGTGCAGCATCTCTAGCGCGACGCGATTGTGGGCGCCACGCGGCACAATCACATCGGCGTGTTGTCGTGTGGATTCGCAGAATTGCTCGTGCATGGGACGCACAACGTGTTCGTACTGCTCGAGCACAGCCTCTAGGGCCCGCGCTCTCTCTAGGGTGTCGCGCTGTACACGCCGCAGGAGGCGCAAGTCACTAGGGGTATCGACGAACACCTTGATGTCCATCAGTTCGCGCAGAGCGGGATCATGGAACGCCAGAATGCCCTCCAAGAGGATGAGCGGAGCGGGTTCGAGGCGACGCGGAGTCGCTGAGCGGTCATGCACGGCGTAGTCGTACACCGGAGCGTTCACGGCGCGGCCTGCTAACAACTCTGTGATCTGATGGCGCAGCAATTCCCAATCAAAGGCATCGGGATGATCAAAGTTTGTTTGTGCGCGCTCTGCGATGGCAAGGTGCGAAAGCGAGCGGTAGTACGCATCCTGTTCGACGAGGACGTGTCCCTCTTGAGGAAGCGCCCGTGCTAACGCGCGGGCGAGGCTTGTTTTTCCTGAGGCACTGCCGCCTGCGATGCCTACAAAGATGGGGCGCTTCATGGCTGCACGATGGGTTCGTAGCCGAGGCCTTCGAGGACGCCCAAGGCCGAACTCGTGCGCCCGAGTTGCGGCATGATGTAGCAACCAGTGATGGAGGAGGAGAACTCGTCCAACATCTCGCGGGCGATGCGGATGCCCTCGGCTTGCGCCAGCGGTCCACCCCCTGCGGCCTTCATCCGTTCGCGGATGTGCTCTGGAACGCTCATGCCCGGAACTTCGTTGTGCAGGAACTCTGCGTTGCGTGCGGACACCAGTGGGCACAAGCCGAGCAGAATCGGCACCCCAAAGGAACGCGTGTCGGACAAGAATCGAGCCACTGTGGCGCGGTCGTACACAGGTTGAGTCATGATGACTCGGGCACCCGCCGCCACCTTGCGTTCCAATCGTTTCAGTTCGCGGTCGTAATCCGCGGCGGCGGGCTCTACGCCGGCACCGAGGAAAAAGGCCGTTTGCTCGCCCACCATTCGCCCCGCAGGGTCTACGCCTTGGTTCAATCCACGGACTAGCTTCAGCAGTTCCACGGAGTCAAGGTCGAATACGGCGGTGGCCTTCGGGTAATCACCAAGCTTGGGTGGATCGCCAGTGATCACGACGAGATTGCGAAGTCCTAAGACGTGGGCGCCAAGAATGTCCGATTGCAGCCCCACCAGATTTCGATCGCGACAACACACGTGCAGGATGACTTCGCAACCGATCTCCCGCTGCACGATGTGCGAGAACGCGACGTTACTCATGCGCACGGCAGCACGCGGCCCATCCGGCACGTTGATCACGTCCACACCAGCGTTGATCAGTTGCCTCGCGGCTGCAACGGCCTTGGCTGGGTTGAGTCCGGAAGGTGGGTTCACCTCGACACTCACCACAAAGTCGGAGGGTCCTCGCGGCGTCGCGGTGGTCGTGCCGGACTTGAGACGCTCAGCAAATACGCGTTCGATCTTGGCTGCGAGGGCCGAGCGCTGCGCGAGGGGGATCTCGGGCAAGGTGCGCGCGATCTCAGCGGGCTGTGGCGCGCGGTCGAGAATGGCGCCAGGGCCGGGGCGATCGTCCGTTCCTGAGGAGCCGATCATCCGCGCTGCCGCTGCGATGGCGGCCACATGTTCGGCGCGGGTGCCGCAACATCCACCTACGAGACGCACACCGGCTTTGAACAGGCGGCGCGCGTACACGCCGAAGTACTCCGGCGTTGCCATGTAGAGCGTGCGGTGATCCAAGCGCCGCGGGCGACCGGCGTTGGGTTGCGCACTGACGGGGACGCCCGCTTTCAGCATTTGCGTGGCCACCTCATGCACCACGGCTGGCCCATCGCAGCAATTCACGCCCACGATGTCAGCACCTGCACGGACCAGCATGTCAGCGACACGATCCGGAGCGGTGCCGTCACGGAGATGGCCATCCTCTTCGAAACTCATCTGGGCCACGATGGGGCCTTTGAAGTGGCTCCGCGCGACAGTCAGTGCCGCCAGCATTTCTCCGGAGTGATGGAACGTCTCGAGGACCAAGAGATCGACACCCGCGTCCACCAGTGCGCGGATCTGTTCTTCAAAGACGGAGCGCAGTTCGGCGAGTCGCTCCTCAGGCAAGACCCCCAAGCCCTCGCCTGTGGGGCCAAGTGCGCCAGCCACGAGGGCTTCTTCGCGGGCTGCACCTCTCGCTAGGGCTACACCTGCGAGATTGATCTCTCGAACGCGGTCGGGCAATCCGTAGCGGCCGAGGAGCAGGCGATTAGCGCTGAAGGTATTGGTTTCGAGGATCTCGGCACCTGCCTTGCGATGGGCCGTGTGGATTTCCGCTACCGCTTCTGAGCGCACGAGATTGGCCTCATCGAATGGGCGGTTGATGAAGAACCCGCGCTCATAAAGGCCCGTGCCCATGGCGCCGTCAAAGACGACCGGCCGGGTCTTCAAGTGAGAAAGCAAGTCTTGTGGGCGTGGCATCGGTAGGGAAGAGAATAGCCCGCTTCGCCGCGGGGTTCATCAAAGCGAGCAGTGGTAGCATGGGCGCGCGACATCCGCCTCACGGCGGGTGGGGGAGATCCACATGTTGAGTAGTTCATTACGGCGCGGACTTGCGGCGCTGGTGATGGGTGCCATCTTCGGCTCATGTGCCTCAGATCCCGAGCCCACACCGGAATTGGACTTCAGCGCCGAGAGCGCGTGGCCATATCTCGAGCGCGTCACGGACCCTGCCGAGAAGCCTGACTTCCGGCCCGCGTTCGCTAACCGTGAGGGAATCCTCGCGGCACTCGATCAGAGCATCGCGTATCTCGGCAAGCCCTCATCGCAGCAGTGGTTCCCTTATCGCACCAACGATTCGGTGGTGAGTCATCGCCGCATGTTGACCACCCTCGCAACGCTCCGTGAGTGTTTGTTGAAGAGTGAGAGTGCGGATGAGTTCCAAGGCTGGTGTCTGACCGCATTCGACTTGTACCGATCTGTTGGAGCAGCGCGCACAGGCCGCATGTTGTTCACGGCCTACTGCGAGCCAATCTTTGAAGGTCGGCTGCAAGCGGACGCCAAGTTCAAACATCCGCTCTACGGCTTGCCGCCTGAGCTAGAGAAGGACGCGAATGGCAATTGTCTAGGGCGACGGCTTGCCGACGGCTCGCTCGTGGCGTGGCCCACGCGTCAGGGACTCGAGGAGAGCGCACTGCTCAAGGGACTCGAGATTGTCTGGCTCGCGGATCCGTTCGAAGCCTTCATCGCTCACGTCCAAGGCTCGGTGCGCGTCAATCTGCCCGATGGCCGTCAACTTTGCCTCGGTTATGCAGGCAAGACGGAGCACGAGTACGTGAGTGCCGGTCAAGCTCTCATTGAAGCCGGAAAGATCGCGAAGAAGGACTTGTCTCTCGCACGCATGAAAGAGCACTTCGCCCAACACCCCGAAGACGTTCAACCTGTGCTGTGGAAGAATCCGAGTTACGTGTTCTTTAGGGAATGTGAGCCCGGGCCTTGGGGCTGCTTGGGAGCGCGGGTGACTCCCTATCACAGCGTGGCCACGGACAAGGACGTGTTTCCGCGCGCCGGCCCGTGCCTCGCTGTAACTCGGCTACCGGTCCCTACTCCCGGCGGCGGAGTCAGCATGCAAGATGCGACGTGTCTCTTGTTTGACCAAGATCGCGGCGGGGCCATTCGGGCCGCTGGTCGGGCCGACATCTTCATCGGAACCGGGCCTGAGGCTGAACGCATCGCGGGATTCACTCAGGAAGAAGGTCGACTCTTCTATTTCTTCTCCAAGGACGTTCCGGGTAGGGTGACCATCAAGCCAGAGACTGAGTGATGTCAGACGCCGTCGGACCACAGGATGAACAGCTGACCCAAGAGCCGTGCGTGCTCTTTGGTTTCTGGCCAGAACGTGAGTGCCCTAACGAAGAAGAAGTGCGTCTCGCCATCGAGAACACTTTTGGTGCCATCAAGGACCTTCAGGAACTAGATCCCACAGAAGATTCTCCGTGGGGGCGCGTTTTCGAAATCCCCGGCGTGGCGGAGCCGGTGATGATTTGGGCTGAAGAGCGTGGCGAACTGCCAGATGAATTGGTTCGCAGCTGGATTGATGACGAAGAGGAGCGTAAGGGCGCGGCTCAGGCGCGTTGGCTGCTCGGTGTGCGAGCCAGCCTAGATCCAAAGCGTCCCGCGCAGACGCTGCATGATTTGATGCGCGTCCTCACGGCTGCATCGGTCCCCGGTTTGCCGGCGGTCTACGACGACGGCGCACTGTGTGTGATTTCGGGCCGCAGCGTGCGCGAGATCGCGAGTGCCCTCGTGCCTCCGCGCAACAGTGCGTTGTATGCCATCCACAATGTGCCGGGGCGTGGAGGTTCGTGGTTGCACACCCACGGGTTGTCGCGGACGGGGATTCCGGACATCGAGATCCTCACTGTGCCGGGTGATGACCACCGCGAAGCGTGTGATCTGATTGATGCCGTTGTGGATGCCCTGCTTGGCGGCGTCGAACCGGACTGTGATGGTGTGCTCGAACTCGGAGAGTCCATCCGCGTGCGCATCAAAGACACGTCGGAAGCCATGGACTTGTTCCCAGCCAACATCGCCGGAGGCAAAGACGGGCGCGGTGACCACGACATGAAGTCGTGGGTAATCCTCGGCGAGGATGGGATGGGGGCACCGCGCGATGCCATCACGCGCATGGCCGAAGATGTGGTGCTGTTCAAGACTCGCGAGGAATCCGATCGGCAGCGGTCACTGTCGCAGCATCGATTCGCGGTCTTTGGGCAGTTGTTCGCCTTACGACGCGGCTGCGGTTGGCAGTTTCACGTGAAGCTGGCGTACGAGCGCGCGAGTGGCAATGCGGGGTCGGAGTATCTGTGGTTCGAGACTTTGGCGCTGCGTCCTGGCGAAGTGCTTGCGCGCCTCTTGAGCGTTCCGCGGGATGTGCCAAATCTCTTGGCGGGCACAGAGGCATGGCACCCCTTAGAGCGCATGACGGACTGGGTGATCGTCACTCCAGAAGGCAGTTTCGACCCCGAAAACGCTGGCGTCTTGCTCGAAGATTGACATGCGACGCTACCCGCTGGCTCTAGTCTTCGGGTTGCTTGGCGTAACGCTTGTTGCTCAAGTCCCCGCATGGCGAGATCCAGCGCGCCTGCTGTTGATTGCCAATACGGCCATGCCCGACGGAAACGGCAATGGCGTTTCCGATTCACTAGAAGTGGCGTTGCGCTACGCAGCCTTGCGCGGAGTGCCGTCAACCAACATTCTGCCGCTGAGTCTGAGCACCTCCGGAACCAGTTTCGGGAGCTACGCCGCGTTCTACAACGAGTTGAAGGTGCCGGTCATGGCGCGGGTGCAGGCCCTTGGCGTGACGCAGATCACAACCCTAGTGTTCTGTCATGGTGTGCCATATGCGATGGCGGCCGGCAGTGCGTCCACGCGCTCTGTAGATCAGGCCATGATGACGCCGAGCGCTTTCACAAGCGCTAGCGCAATGCCGTTCCCTGCATACTGGGCCGCCAACTCGATGTTTGACGCGCAGCCCGGCATTGCACCGGAGTGGTCGCACTTTCAACATCAGTTTTTGTTCAACGGCCAGCACATGTATCTCGTCGCGCGCATCGACGGGCCAACTCCTGAAGAAGCTCTCGATTTGGTGGAAGGCGCGCGTTATGGCGAGGAGTACATCCACACCGCACCGGGTGCCTACGGTGGCCGCATTTACGTGGACACGCGTTTCTCCAACTACAGCAATCCTGCGGCACTGCCGTGGCCGTTCTTGCACTCGCCTTCTTATGCCGAAGCGGACAGCGACATGGCTTACGCCACGCAGTGGATGACAGGCTTCCCACTGTGGTGGGAGAACACGGCCAATGATCTCGAGATTGGTCAGGCTGGGGCGCAGTTCTCCAACGGTGCGAGCGCAACCACGGCGCTGGACGCGCTCTTCTATTACGGCTGGTACAACTTCGCGACTTATCACGATGTGTGGTGGTGGAAGGCCGGCAGCGCAGCCTGCGATCTGAATAGCAACTCCCTAGATGGAGTGAGGTCTCCGCAGCCCTCGAGCTTCGGCGCTTGGGCTCTGCGTCGTGGAGCGAGCGCTTGTGTGGGTGTGATTGCGGAGCCGTATCTACCTGGGCACCCGTTCCCAGAGATCTTCATCAAGAGCCTGCTGGACGGCAGGACGTTCGCAGAGTCTGCTGCGGTGAGCGATCCTACGGTCCTTTGGCGCTCGCTCTACGTCGGCGATCCGCTTTATTGTCCGATGCCAGTTGGCAAGCCCGTTGTCTACGACACCTTGCCTCCGCCTGTGCCGTCGGTGCAGGTTGTGCTCAACGGTTCGGCCAGCGGCACGCTCTCCGTAAGCGTGGACACGCTACTTCGACCTGCGGATCCGATTGTGCTCGAAGGGACGTGGGGACGAGCTCCGCTGCTGAACCAAGTGTTCAGTGGGCAACGTGGCTACCGGGCCCATCAGCGAGAGAATCTGACTGGGCTTTCGCCATCTAGTTTCTATCGCTTCCGTCCGCGCGTGCGGGACCCCGTGGGACAGGTCACGGCTGCTAGTGAACAGTTGCACTTCAATGCCGCGCCGGGCGGCGATCTAGTGGTCGTGCAATCTGAATTCAGCAGCGCTCCCGCCGGCACCGCGCTGCATCTCGAAGGGGCCATTCAGCTCGCTGCCGGCCTTCCTTCGTTGCAGTGGCTCGGGCTCGATCTCAGCGCGCCCCACTTGGGCTTGACCAACTTCGACTTGTTGCCGTGGCTCGCGCAAATGAACCCCGTGCTGCACAGCGGCAATGGTGCGCATTCTTTGGAATGGACCGTGCCCGCCGGCTTGCCTGCAGGCACTTACACGTTCAGGCTTGCGGTTCAGACTGCTGCGGGATTGTCCCAAGGCTCCACGCAAGTCATCCTCAACTGATGCCACGCACGTTCTTTGCGCTCACATTGCCACGCAAGTTGCGTGCGCGTCTCGTGGAGGAGGAGGAGCGTCTAGCCGTTTCCGGCCAACGTGTGAGCTGGGTCGAAAGCGACAACCTGCATCTCACTCTGCGTTTTGTCGGTGAAGTGCTCGACCGCGACCTCGTGGAAGTGATGCGTGCTGGTGAGCGGGCGTTCGAAGGGCTGCGTGCGATCAACCTGGTCGTCGTTGGACTCCAAGGCAGTCCGAGCATGGAGGACCTACGCGTCATTCACTGCGGCGTGCGTGGGGCTGAGGAGGCAGACGAGTTGCGCTTGCGTGAATTGCGGGCGCGGCTCGACCAAGAGCTGAGTTCGTGCGGATGGAGGCCAGAGCGGGGCCAGTGGAAGCCCCACATCACCCTCGGGAGGGTGCGCAAGGGGGAGAAGCAGCAAGTTCTGGCGGACAAGATGGGACCGGCGGTGCGGCGGGAATTCGGCCATTTCGTGGGGCGGGAAGCAGGCCTATTTCAGAGTTTTGAGCATCCGGATGGGGTGACTTACACGCCCTTGCAGCATTACGTCCTGCGTTAGGTATTTGTCTGGTTAGTGTCCTCCCCGCCTGATAGGATCCCCGCGTTGCGCAAGGGCGCGCGCGGAACTCCGACGCAAAGGGCGGCGGTGTGCAGCGGGAGGCTTCAACATGGTGACAACGGATCGGGGCGGAATGGCGGCAGCTAGGCAACCGGTGATGGCGGCAGCGGGGAGACCTCCCGAGAAGGGGCCTCAAAAACCAGCTCCGGTGGGAAATGTCAGTGAGCACCAGAAGCAGCAAGCCAGCAAGAATCAGATGCTGAGCTCAACGCTGGTTCAGATCGAGAAGCAGTTCGGCAAAGGCTCCATCATGCGGCTCGGTGAGAAGAGCACCGAGGACGTGCGTTGCATCAGTACGGGTGCTTTGTCTCTCGACCTTGCGCTTGGCGGCAAGGGGTTGCCCCGTGGACGCATCATCGAGATCTATGGCCCTGAGTCTTCGGGCAAAACCACGCTCACGTTGCACGTGGTCGCGAACGCGCAGAAGGAAGGTGGCGTGTGTGCGTTCATTGACGCGGAACATGCTTTGGATCCTGCCTACGCGCGCAAACTCGGCGTCGACTTTCAGAATGTTCTCGTGAGCCAGCCCGATACCGGTGAACAGGCTCTCGAGATCACTGAAATGCTGGTGCGCTCAGCGGCCGTGGACGTGGTGGTGGTGGACTCCGTGGCCGCGCTTGTTCCTAAAGCCGAACTCGAAGGTGAAATGGGGGACTCTCATGTGGGCCTTCAGGCGCGATTGATGTCCCAAGCGCTCCGCAAGCTCACCGCAGCCGTTGCGAGGTCCAACTGCTGTCTCATCTTCATCAACCAGATTCGCGAAAAGATCGGAGTCATGTTCGGTAGCCCTGAGACCACCACGGGCGGTCGGGCCCTGAAGTTCTATGCCTCTTGCCGGCTCGACATCCGCCGCATCGGAAAGGTCAAGGACGGGGAAGAAGTGGTGGGGAACCGCACCAAGGTGACGGTGGTCAAGAACAAGATCGCGCCCCCCTTCCGCGTGGTGGAGTTCGACATCCTCTATTCGGAGGGGATTTCGGCCACCGGAGACATTCTCGACCTGGCGGTGGCTGCCGGGATCGTGGAGAAGTCAGGGTCTTGGTTCAGCTTCGCAGATGAGAAGCTCGGGCAGGGCCGTGAGAGGACGCGGGACATGATCAAGGAGAATCCGGCATTGCTAGCCAAGATCCGCGCCGCCGTCCTCGCCAAGGGAACGGACGCTCTAGCAAAGTCCGACGGGGCTGCTTGAGATGGGAAGACCACGCGCAAGTGCTTGGCTCAGTGCCTCTTGAAGTCACGATGGGATCCCAACGGATGAGCGTGGTGCAGGCTGTCCTTTCGCCTGCGTCACGTTCATCCGTGAAAACTCTGCCAGAGTTGGCACAATGCGCCCCGTAGCCGGACCTCGTTGGGGAGGTGAAGGTTGCGTCCGAATGGGGATGCCCGCGAGCTACACGGAGAAACACCATGGCCGTACCGAAAAAGAAGACCAGCAAAATGCGCCGCCGCATGCGCCGCGCGCATCAAGCGATCCCGAAGCTTTCCTTGGCGCGCTGCGCTAACTGTCAGGCCGCCATCCCGGCTCACCGCGTGTGCCACAACTGTGGGCACTACGCAGGTAAGGCCGTGGTCGAGCACTCGAGCTTCTGATCCCCGCATCCATAGGGGCTAAGCATGATTACAGCGCGCGTCGCATTGGATGCCATGGGTGGCGACCACGCCCCCGTGGCTACCGTTGCTGGAGCCATTGAGGCGCTAGAGCGTGACCCCGCTGTATCCGTGGCGCTAGTCGGAATTCCGCAGGCGCTAGAGGAGCAACTCGGGTCATACCCCCGTGACCGCATCCAGATTGTTGCAGCAACTGAAGTGGTTGCTGGTGGCGATGCGGCCACCGATGCGGTGCGGAAGGAAGATTCGTCGATCCGACGCGGCGCCGAATTGGTGCGTGACGGTCATGCAGATGGCCTCGTGGCTGCGGGCAACACCGGAGCCGCCGTTGCCGCATCTACGGTGTTCATGAAGCTCATTCCAGGAGTTCGCCGGCCTGGGATTGCCGTCACTTTGCCGTCGTTGCGCGGCCCAGTGGTGCTCTGCGACGCGGGAGCAAACTTGCATTGCAAGCCGCTGCACCTGTTCCATTACGGAGTGCTAGCTGCCGAGTATGCGCAGCGCATGTTGGGCATTGCACATCCCCGTGTCGGGCTCATGAACATCGGCAGTGAAGAGGGCAAAGGCACGTCACTGCTGCAGGAGACGAGCGAACTCTTGAGCAAGGTGAAGCACATCGACTTCGTGGGCAATGTCGAAGGCAACGATGTGTTCACAGGCCATTGTCACGTCATCGTCGCTGAAGGGTTCACTGGAAACGTCATTTTGAAAACGGCAGAGGGACTGCACGAGATGGTGGCCCACCGTCTTGCCGACCTCGGCAAGATCATCGTTGCTTCAGGTGGGGAAGCGAGTGCCGCATACCAACGCTTCCAGCAAGCTCTTGATTACTCCGAGCATGGTGGCGCTCCACTCCTCGGGATCAACGGATTGGTCTTGATTGCCCATGGACGCTCCGGGCCGAAGGCGATTCGTAACGCCATCCTGCAGGCGGCACGCTTCCACCGCAGCGGAGCCTTGGCAGCGATGACGCGTGACATCGCCGCATTGCATGGAGAGGCGAGCGCATGAAAACACGGCCAGTCGGAATCCTAGGCACTGGTTCCTACGTGCCCGAACGCGTCCTCACCAACCACGATCTCGAGAAGATGGTGGATACCTCGGATGAGTGGATTTTTACCCGCACAGGCATGCGTGAGCGTCGGATTGTGGCCCCCGAGCAAGCCACGAGCGACCTGTGTATCGCCGCTGGCCGCAGAGCCCTAGAAGATGCGGGTGTTCTTCCGGAGAGCATCGATCTCATCATCGTGGCCACGGTCACTCCCGATCAATACGTGCCCTCAACCGCTTGCTTCGTCCAAAAGGCCCTCGAATGCCGTGGGGCAATGGCCTTGGACATCAATGCCGCATGTCCAGGATTCGTGACCGCTCTCACGCTTGGCACGGCCATGGTGGAGTCCGGTCGCTCAGAACGTGCCCTCGTGATCGGCGGCGAGTGCATGAGCCGCATCACCAACTACGAAGATCGCAGTTCCTGCATTCTGTTTGGCGATGGTTCGGGGGCCGTGGTGCTGTCGCCAGATGCGCCGCGCGGGCGCATCCTCGAGAGCTTCCTTGGTGCGGACGGCAATGGCGTTGAGACCATGTACATCCGCGCTGGCGGTTCACGCAACCCCATCACCCATGAACGCATCGATGCCCGTGACCACAAGCTGGTCATCAAGGGCAACGAGACCTACAAGTTTGCGGTGGAAAAATTCCGCGAGTTAGTCGAGCGGCAAATGCAGCAGCATGCGCTCACAGCGGAAGACTTCGGGCTCGTGGTTCCGCATCAAGTGAACTACCGCATTATCGAATCGGCATTGCGGAAGCTCGACTTCCCTGAAGAGCGCATCTTCATGAATCTTGAGAAGTATGGGAATACGTCAGGCGCAAGTGTCGGCATCGCGCTCGATGAAGCGCGTCGTGCGGGCCGCCTCGTGGAGGACAAGTACGTCTCTCTGCTGGCCTTTGGCGCTGGACTGACTTGGGGTTCTGTGTTGCTGCGTTGGTGAGGGCATTTCTTTGCGAGCAATCCTTTTTCCCGGGCAGGGTGCGCAAGAAGTGGGGATGGGCCTAGAGGCCTGCAAGAGTTCACCTGCAGCCCGTGCGTTGTTCGAGAAGGCCGATCAAATTCTCGGGGTTTCGCTCATGCGCATCACGCAGGAGGGCCCGAGCGAGGAGCTAACGCGCACCGAGTATGCGCAGCCCGCCATTTTCGTGACGTCCTTGGCTGTGTTGGCGGCGCGTGAGGCTGCTGGCCAGTTTCAGCGAGAGAGTTTCGCGGCGGCTGCTGGGCTCTCGTTGGGGGAATACACGGCCCATTGCTTCGCTGGGACATTCTCTTTCGAAGCCGGGCTGAGGTTGGTGCGCGCCCGTGGCTTGGCCATGCAGGCAGCGGCGGAAGCGCAACCGTCAGGCATGACAAGCCTCGTGGGAGCTGATGCAGCTACCGCTGAGCGCGTGTGTGCTCGAGCGCGCGGGGACGGAGTGCTTGTGGTCGCCAATCTGAATGCGCCGGGACAAGTCGTCGTTTCTGGCGATCTGGCCGCGTTGGCGCGCGTTCCAGAAGCGGCCAAGGAAGAGGGGATCCGCCGTTGCATCCCCTTGGTGGTTGCGGGGGCGTTTCATTCGCCGCTCATGGCTCCGGCGAGCTCTGCACTAGCAACGGCCCTTGCGGGAACTGAGATGCACAGCCCGAAGTTTCCTGTGTGGTCCAATGTGACCGCCGCTCCCGTGCAGGATGTGGACAGTATTCGCGCTCTGCTTGCGCGGCAGGTGGTCGAGCCGGTGCGTTGGGAAGAAACGATGCGCGCTCTTGAGGCTGCAGGTTGCACTGAAGCCTGTGAGCCGCCACCAGGCCGCGTGCTTGCCGCCCTCGCGCGCAAGTGCGCTCCATCGATCACAGTCAGCGCTATCACTGAAGGGGACGGCTGATGGATCTCGGTCTCAAGGGCAAGTGCGCGGTGGTGACCGGTGCCTCCCGCGGCATCGGACGCGCTGTCGCTGAGGCGCTAGCGCGCGAAGGTTGTGATCTTGCGTTGATTGCCACGAGTGCGGCCAATGCGGAGGCCACGGCCACTGCATGCCGCGCCTTCGGCGGGCGAGTCCTCACGCTCGGCGTGGACATGGGTTCGTTCGAGAGCATTCAGTCCGCCGCGACATCGATCCTCACGGAGTTCGGCAAGGTCGATGTGTTGGTCAACAACGCCGGAGTGACAAGAGACGGCCTCGTGATGCGCATGACTGAGGCTGATTGGGACATCGTCATGGATGTCAACCTCAAAGGGGCATTCGCGCTCATTCGCGCACTCGCTCGTTCGCTGCTCAAGAACAAGGGCGCGCGCATTATCAACATGGCTTCCGTCGTGGGAATTCACGGTAATGCGGGGCAGGCGAACTATGCGGCTAGCAAGGGCGGATTGATCGCCATGACCCGCTCACTCGCCAAGGAATTCGGAAGCCGCGGAGTTCTGGTGAACGCCATTGCGCCCGGATTCATCGAAACGGACATGACGGCAGCACTGACGGACTCGCAGCGAGAAGCGATGCTTGCAGATATCGCCGTAGGCCGGCGAGGGAACGGCGCTGATATCGCTGGCGGGGTGCTGTACCTCGCCTCAAACCTCTCCGAGTACGTCACCGGACAGGTCTTGGTGATCGACGGAGGGCTGCGGCTATAGGCCGAGGAATTGATCCAAGCCGTCGTCCATGATATGACCCACGACGCCCAAGCTGGAATCGCCGATGCGATTTGCGACGGCGTGAGCAGGGGAGACTAAGCATGAGCCTCGAAGACAAGGTGATTGACATCGTCTGCAAAACGCTCTCGCAGAAGAAGGAGAACGTGAAGTTGAACTCCTCCTTCGTGAACGACCTGGGAGCCGACTCGCTAGACACTGTGGAACTCGTGATGGCCCTCGAAGAAGCGTTTGGCATCACCATTCCCACAGAAGACTCAGAGAAGATCCAAACCGTGGGTTCCGCCGTGAACTACATCAAGGAGAAGGGCGGAAAGTGAGTCCAGCACTGGCCGCAATTTCGCGGCCGGGAACCGATCATGGCTGAATGCAAGATCGTCGTGACGGGAGTGGGGATGATTTCCCCACTAGGACTGACACGCGAGGACACCTGGAACGGTCTTCTCGCTGGTCGCTCGGGCGTTGCCGGCATCACCCTTTTTGATGCGAGCGCCTTTGCCACTCGCATAGCCGCTGAAGTGAAAGGCTTTGATCCCGCTGAGGCCTTGGGGCCACAGCGGGCCAAGAAGCTCGACCGCTTTGCGCAACTAGGCCTGGTCGCTGCTCGCGAAGCTTGGCGCGATTCCGGACTCGATGTCAATACGCTCGACGCCTCTCGCGTGGGCGTGATCGCCGGGTCTGGTATTGGTGGCCTCGGGACCATGGAAGAACAGAAGGAAGTTCTCATGACTCGCGGACCATCGCGCATGAGCCCGTTCTTCATTCCAAAGCTGATGATGAATGCCCTCAGCGGCGAGATCAGCATTGATCTTGGATTGAAGGGCCCCAACTGGGTGACGGCCTCTGCGTGTGCTTCCGCATCCCATGGACTCGGAACGGCACTGCGCACACTGCGTTCCGGCGAAGCCGACATCATTTTGAGTGGTGGGTCGGAGGCGACCGTCGTGCCGTTGGGCATCGGTGGTTTCTGCGCGCTGCGTGCCATGAGCACCCGCAACGATGATCCCGAACGGGCTTCGCGTCCATTCGACAAGGACCGCGACGGATTCGTCATGGGTGAGGGCGCGGCGTTCCTAGTGCTTGAGACCCTAGAGCACGCCAAGGCTCGCGGAGCCAAGATCTACTGTGAGTTTGCTGGCTTCGGCGCAACGGCAGATGCCCATCACATCACAGCGCCTGCGGAAAACGCAGAGGGCGCACAACGATCCATGAAGCTTGCCCTGCGGGACGCCGGGATGAACCTCGGCGAAGTGGACTACATCAACGCGCACGGCACTAGCACGCCCATCAATGATCCGAACGAGAGTGCCGCCGTGCGTGCGGTGTTCGGAGACGACGCTTCGCGCCTTTGGGTGAACAGCACCAAATCCATGTTGGGCCATCTGCTGGGCGCTTCCGGTGCGATGGAAGCTGCTGTGTCCACGCTTTCGTTGCACCACGGCGTTGTGCATCGGACGTTGAATCATGACGTGCCAGGTGAGGGATGCACCTTGGATTACGTCCCTGAGGGGGTGCGCGAAAAACGCATCCGAGCCGCGTTGTCCAACAGTCTTGGGTTCGGCGGTCATAACTGCACCCTCGCATTCCGCGCCTTCTAGAGCCGATGAGCAGGGTCGAAGAGATCTTGGTGTCCTCTGGGCAGCAAGCTCTGCTAGAGCACTGGCGAAAGCTGCAGGGCGAAGAGCGAGTCGCGTTCGAAAGCGAGTTCGCTGACCTGAGTCCGCCGCTACTCCACGAACTCCAGGAGGCTCTGCGCGCCAAACCGCTGCCGGGCGCAACTCGGTTCGAACCCCTAGCGAGTCTAGTGCGCGGTGTCGACGCGGAGTTTGATCAGGCGGCTTTCCAGAGTGGTCAGGCAGCTTTGCGCGATGGGCGCGTTGCGGCCCTCATCGTGGCCGGCGGGCAGGGGACGCGCCTCGGACTTTCCGGTCCGAAGGGGAAGTTCCCCGCGGGCCCAGTCACCGGAGCTTCGCTGTTCAGCATCTTCGCGCGCAAGGTGCTAAGGCGCAGTCGTGATGCGGGGAAGGCCATTCCGCTGTGCGTGATGACCGGCCCAGAGAACGACGCCGAAACGCGGGCGCACTTCGCTGAGCACGCGTTCTTTGGGCTAGAGCGGTCGCAGGTGCATTTCTTCGTCCAAGGAACTTTGCCGGCCATGGATCAGCACGGCCAGATCCTCTTGCGCACCAAGACGCAGCTTTTTCGAAGCCCCGATGGCCACGGAGGCACATTGCGCGCCCTGCATGATTCGGGGCTGCTCCTGCACCTAGAGCAGGCGGGCATCGAGAGCTTGTTCTACTTTCAGGTGGACAACCCGCTCGTGGATGTTTGCGATCCATGGTTCCTCGGAGCCCACGCCATGCGGGCGTCCGAGTTTTCCTCCAAGGCCGTTTCCAAACGTGGCCCAGATGAAAAGGTCGGCGTCCTCGGGCGCATCGACGGACTGCCCGGCGTCATCGAATACTCCGACTTGCCCTCCGCCTTGCGCGAGGAGCGTTTGGCGAGTGGTGCGTTGCGCTTCGATGCCGGCAACATCGCCATTCACGTGATCGATGTGGGGTTTGTGCGACGTTTGGTGAGTGGCGCCAACAAGCTCCCGGTCCACTTAGCGCGCAAGGACATTCCCTGTCTGGGAGCTGATGGCCAGGTTCGCACCTGCGCAGGCATCAAGTTTGAGACCTTCATTTTCGACGCCATGCGCAGCGCACGAAACCCACTGCTCGTGATGGTGAATCGGGAAGACGAGTTCTCGCCCATCAAGAACCGCCAGGGCGACGATTCGCCGGAGAGTTGCCGCAGGGATCAGATGGCTCAGTGGATCCGCTGGCTCTCGGCCGCTGGAGTGGCGTTCAGCGCGACTCTTGCGGATGGATCCTCCCGCGCCATCGAGATCTCTCCGCTGACAGCCCTCGGGCCAGAGGACCTCGGATTCCTCGTTGGGCGCGATTTGCCTAACGGCGACCTCGTGCTCTGAACGCTATGCTCTCCTTCGGGGGCCTCATGTCGTCGCATTCATCAAGAAAGCTCGGCTTGTTGAGCGGGGGCCACCGCTCCGAACATGACATTTCGTTGCGCAGCGCGTCTTCCATGCGTAAGGCCCTGGAAGCCAGCGGATTCAGCATCGAAGAGTTCATCATCGCCTGCGACGGTTCGTGGAATGCGCTGGCTGCGGAGAATCAACGCCCCACACACGTGGAGTCGAGCTTCGAAGTTGCGGCATGGCGCGGGACAGCGGCCGAAGCTGTGCTGCGCTGGGCAGCGCTAGGCGTGGATTGTGTGGTGCTGGCTTTGCACGGCAAGTCCGGCGAAGACGGGAGCATGCAGGGATTTCTGCAGCAGCATGGATTCGCTTACACCGGCTGCGGCGTGCAGGCGAGCGCGCTGGCCATGAACAAGATCCTCACGAAGCGGATTCTGCAGGCCGAAGGGATTCAAACTCCTCCTTGGCGTGTTGTGCCGCCGACCGCCCCACGAGACGTTGCGCAGGTGGAGGCGTGGGCTTCTGCGTTGGGTTGGCCTCTCGTGCTGAAGGCTCCCGGACTCGGGAGTTCTGTGGGTGTGTTCATCGTGCGCTCTCCGGACGAGGCCCTCAGTGCGCTAGCAGACCTCGGGACCCGCGAGGATGTGCTGGTGGAGGGGTATCTCAGCGGTCGAGAGTTCTCGGTGCCTGTTCTAGGAAGCGGGCCACAGTGCCGAGCCCTCCCGACCATCTCGATCGTGCCGAAGCTGGGCAAGTTCTTCGATCTTGAAAGCAAGTACACGCCGGGCGGCGCCGAAGAAACATGCCCTGCACCGGTCGCGGACTCCATCAATCAAGAACTGATGCGTCTTGCTGTGCAGACGCACCGCGCTGTGGGTGCAACAGGATTGACTCGCACCGACATCCTTGAGGGGAGCGACGGTTCCTTGCAGGTGATTGAGATCAACACGCTGCCGGGGATGACAGAGCAGTCCTTGGTGCCGCGCTCGGCCCTTGTGGCAGGGATGAGCATGGGGCAACTCATGCAGGCCCTAGTGCAAGACGCCTATGAGCAGTGCGCACGGAGGAACTCATGACGCGATCCCTCGCTCTTGAACGCATGTTGGTGGGGGATGCCCGCAACGTTGCGCGCGACTTGGGAGAACGCTGCCGCAGTCACGCGGTGGATCTGGTTTGGTTGCGCGACCGTCATCTGGACGTCGAGGAACTCGGACGAGTGCTGCAGAGGATGCGCACTGAGATCCGTATCCCCATTGTCGTCTCGCTAGATCCTGTTGACGCGCACGCCGCAGGGGCCGACGGAGTGCAGCTCCGCGACGACGAACACAGAGCAGCGTTAGCTCGAGAGGCGCGCAAACTCGGCTTGTTGGTCGGCGGATCCGCACACTCACCAGAGAGCATTCGCGAGCTCGTGCAACTCCAAGCGGACTGGATCGTGTTCGGCCCTGTGCATGACACCCAGAAGCCCCACGGTTTGCAGCGTGGTCGCGGCTATGATGTCTTGCGTCAAGCCGTCAACCTAGCGCGGCCAGTGCCATTGATCGCCATTGGCGGATTGGAACTAGGAGATCTCGCCGACGTGCTTGCCACGGGCGCGAAGGGACTCGCGGCCATCCGGGCTTTTGAACGCCCTGCGCGCTAGTCGGAGGGGGCCTGATGGATGAGCTTCGATTTCATCGCTGGCTCGAGGGCGCATGGAAACTGCCGGAGGACTGGCTCGGAATCGGTGACGATGCAGCAGTGATTCCGCTGACCGGGGCAGCTCTGTTGTGCACGGACACTGTGGCGCAAGGGACGCATTTCGTCGCGGGAACTGATCCGGTTGCCGTGGGGCATAAAGCGGCGGCGCGCAACTTGTCGGACCTCGCCGCCATGGGGGCAGAGCCGGTGGCGGCCCTAGTGTCATTAGTTCTGCCGAGGGACTGCGCTCTTGAACTTCCCGAGCGCATCATTCAAGGCTGCCGAGCAGCACTAGATCCTTGGGATTGTCCGGTGGTCGGTGGCGACACCACCACGCACGAGGGTGGTTTGGTGGTGAATGTGACCCTGCTCGGGCGGGCCATGGGAGCAGAGGTCATTCGCCGCAGCGGAGCCCGCGTCGGGGATGTGTTGATCGTGTCGGGACAGTTGGGGGGATCCTTGCTGCGCAGACACCTCACGATTCAGCCGCGCTTGAATCTGGCCCGCACCCTAATGAGCCGCGCGATTCCCCACGCCATGATTGATGTCTCGGACGGGTTGCTGCTGGACTTGCAACGCCTCGTCACAGCGAGCCAGTGTGGGTTCAAGCTGGATGCGAGTCGTATTCCCATCCACACGGACACGAACGAGTTGCCAGGGGACGCGTTGGAACGTGCGTTCACTGATGGAGAAGACTTCGAACTGTTATTTGCCATGGACCCATTGCTGTGGAGTGAATTCGAGCAGAGTGGGGAAACACCTGTCCCGCTGACCGCCATCGGCGTGGTGACAGCTCAAGGCCAAGAGATCATGCGCGACGGACTCCCTTGGTGGCCGCGAGGATCGGGCTATGTGCACCATTGATCTCTGGTCTGATTCTGTTGCGACCACCCAACGCATCGCCGTGACTATGGCGAGAGAGCTTGCGGCCGGAACCATCATTCTTCTTCATGGCGAAATGGGGGCGGGCAAGACCACCTGGACGCGTGGTTTCCTCGCTGGCTTGGATCATCCCGATCCACGGGAAGTCGCATCGCCGACCTTTGCCTTGCATCACCGCTATGAAGGTGGGCGTGTCCCCCTGAACCATCTCGATCTCTTTCGCGTGCAGGATGAACGCCTGCTGATCCAGCAAGGGGTTCTAGAGGCCCTCGAAGACACCCATGCCATCACCGTGGTGGAGTGGCCCAACGCCATCAGCGCTCCACCGAGGAGCGCCACTCTCCATATCGAACTCAGGTGGTGCACGGAGACCGAGCGGTACTTGCGCTGCACCTACGAGGCGTCGGAGTTTCCTAGTCTGCTGGGCGCATTGCTGCGGACCCTGCGCGCATAAGGCGGGCATCCCTCCGTGACGTCTGGGGGATCCGAAGTGCACCGATTGGTGCACTTCCATGGCGGCTGTTCGACGCTTTGGGTGCCTTCAGTGCTTTGTCAGAAGGCCTGATCAGGCCCTCCGCGCATGCAAGTCACTGAAATTCCAGTGTTTGCGGCGAGCCATGGGTGGGCCGTGGGTAAGGGCCCGGCATTTGCGAGTCCTTGCGCGCCAACGCTCAGCGATTGGAGAACCCCATGCGCATCACCTACGTCGCTTCGCTTCGCGGCAAGAAGATCTACACCGTCACCCTGGGCCCTGACCGGCTCTTCTCGGGCACCCTCGAAGAAGTCAAGTGCTTCATCGAGATCCACAACGAGAAGATCCGTCAGCGCGAGATGGCGGAGGCATCCCTCTTGTCCGCCATGCGCGCCGCGTCCTAAGTCGCCGAGCACGAGTCGCTAGCCCCACGCAGCGCGGGGCGCAGCCTATGATCGGGCGATGCGCGTGATCTCTGTGGCCCTGATCCTCAGCACGGTGTGCCTAGCACAGTCGGTGCCTTGGATTCACAGTGCGCTGATTCAGAAGTCTGAGCGAGTGGTGCTGGCCCGGGCGGAGTCGGCGAAGAGCATTTCTGCGGTGGTCCATGTCTCGCGCTTCGCGGTGTTGAAGACATTCAAAGGTGCCGAGACGAGTGAGGTGGTGGTGGGAGACTTGGGGACTACGGGCACGCCCCCGCCGGGATCGGCCAGCCTGCTCTTCCTAAAGCCTGGGTCATCGGGCTTTGTGCACGCAGCGTTGCACTGCGTCGTCCTCGATCCTGCGCAGGTGTTGCCGGCGACGGTATTTCTCGAGCAGCAAATAGAGCTCGCAGAGATGGCAGCGGGTTCTCAGCGCGATCGTTTGCTCAAGAAGCGCTCCATGGAGGGCCTCGGTTCCGTGGTCGGGCTCCAGCGCCGCGCAGCCCTACATGATCTATCGGCCCTCGCCCTGAAGCGCGAGATGGAATTCAACGCAGACGACTTGGCCGCGCTAGAGGCAGCGAAAGTCTCCGAAGATCTGCAATCCTTGCGGAGCAACCTCTTGGCCCTCGTGGTCGACCGCATCTTTCTCGCGGGCGGTGACATTTTGCGTGAAGAGGGGGCGAGGGCGCAGCAAACCGTGCTAGCGCGAAACTTGCAGCAACTGCGGGGCGCGCAGGATGCCCAGCGAACTCTCGCCGCGATCCTCTCGAAACCCGAAACTCATCACCAGAGATTGCTCAGGCTCTTGCTGTTGGACGAGCGAGGATCATTACGCATAGCGGCCCTGCGCGTCATGTTGAACCAGTGGCACGAAGATCCGCCCATGGAATTGCGTTCCTTTCCGCCCGTGCTCAGTGCAGAAGAGCTTGGCATGCGCGTTGAAGTGGTGGGGCGCTGTGGTGGACCGGCCGAGTTTTCGTGGTTGAGAGAGCGAGTGAGCGACGCCCGTTGTCGAGAACAAGCCCTGACTGCCATCGCGCGTTTGCGGACTGCTGAAGGCACGGACTACTTGCGCCAACTCGCTGACCGGACTCGGGGTGATCCGGCGTTGCATAAGGAAGGCGAACTCATCGCGCAACTACTCTCAGAGGAATTTCAAAAGGCGGAATCGTTGCGGCGCGCCGGCATGCGGAGATACTGAGGCCATGCGCATGCAGGTCGTTCTAGCTTTGCTCGGAGGCGTCGTCGCCGCGATCTTGATCGTCCTGATCGTGAACGGACAAGAGACCGAAGTGGCGCCTGCTGTCCCCCTAGCCACGGGGAGAACGCCGGCGTTCTACGAGTTCGGTGAACAGAGTGCGCGGCAGGATGCGCTGCAGAAGAGCTTGGATGTCTTGACCTCTGGCGCAGCCCACAGCCTTGGCGCACACAAGGACGACATCGCGCTCCTTTGTGTGGATCCCCTCGTGCGCGAGAAGGTTCTCGCGGCCTGCGTAGCGCGTTGGAACATCAGCCAGTATGAGGCCGCGGCCTTTGCCGACATCTTCATGTTGGTGAAGGCACCCGAGTTTGTTGCTCCCGCTCTACGGGTTTTTGAGCATCCGGACTTTGGAGTGCGTTCGAAAGGACCTCAGGTTGCTGCCACTCAGGCGCACCCCTCATTGACCCGGGCGCTCCTACGTTTCTACGAGGAACTCGATCGGGAACATCCAGGAGAAGGGAGTCAGACGCGCCTAGGCTTGATCGGCGCTGCGGCTGCGTGCGGTGGCGACGAGTTTGTCATGGTCTTAGAGCGCGGGCTGATGGATTCGAATCCCAACGTTTGTTGCGCCGCCTTGGACTGGTTGGCTACACATAGCGCGACGTCCTTTCGAAGCCCGTTGCTCAAGTTGCGTGCGTCACCGCTCTTGGCCGTGCGTCTACGGGCTCTCCTGTGTTTGGGGCGAGAGTTCTCAGAAGAACTCGAGCGCAACCTTGCGGAGGCCCTCAGTGGCGACGCAGGTCCAGAACAGAGCTATGCCATCGAACTCATCCTGAGTGGCAAGAGGAAGATCCTCTTGCCGGCCTTGCGGGCGTTGCGCGAGCGGGTCCCAGAACCGCAGCTCGGAATGATCCTCACGAGTTGCGCTTTGCTTGGCGACTCCGATGTGCTCGCAGAAATGCGCTCGCAACTCCAAAATGCGGAATCAGGAACCCGGAAACGCTGGCTGGCGTTGCAGGTGTTGGCCGCGGCCGGAGGAGAGGAAGATCTGCGCAACATGGAAGATGCCCTGCGTAAGCGTCACAGTGGAGATGCCCTTGCGGCCGCTTCCGGTTTCAACGCCCGCGGGACAGCCTGTCCTCTCGGCATCCTAGACATCTTGTTGGATGGCGATATCTCTCATCCGGGTCAAGTGTCATCGATGATTCAAGAACTAGGTGACAAGGCCTTACCTTCGGTGGAGCGACTGTTGCAGCAAACCACCGATCCATCTCGCGGCGCTTTTCTCATTGGAGTCGCGGGGATCGTTGCGAGCCCAGCAGCTCGAGCTCTGGTTGTGCGCCAGCACGAGCGCTTCGCTCAACTCTCGGAGCAACAACTACGTCTCTTGGATCTCGCAGCGCGTCGAGCTGGCACTAGCCACTGACCGGGCGCCAATCTAGGCGTGAGGCCCAGCGAGGCGTGGGGCCCCAAGCTTTGGAGAGGCGTGCGCCAAGAGCCACTGGCGGTGGCATGTCGCCCACTCCTTCGCAAGGATCCATCGTGTTCTCGACGGAGAGCAGACAGAGTCCGTGCAAGGCAAAGATCCGGCGGCCGGTGGTGCCCTGATGTTCTGGCCAAGCGAGGATCACGAAATCGAGCTGACCGGCGTCGGTGCTGCGCGCAGAGGCATCCTGCGTTGCGCCTCCACCGCGCCGGGGGAACCACAATGCCCAGCGGTAGCCTTCGGCAAGCACCGTGCGCGAAGCGTTGTCCCATGCATTGGGCCAGAGGCGTTGGAGGTCGGGCGCGCGCATCTTCCCGAGGCTGCGATCCGCTAGTGCGGCTATGGCCCTCAGTTGTTTCACCACCGCACGCTCATTGGCAAGCATGTGCTCAGCATGAACGTGGGAACGCCATGGAATCGCGGCCGCGAGTCCTAACAGCAGCACGGCCGCTGCAGCACAAGAACCGAAGGCTCGCGGGGACCAGCCCATGGCGGGGATGGTGCCATGAACTGCAAGTTGTCACCAGCGTGGACGCAGTGCAAGCCGCACCGTAATCTCGTGCCATGGGTGCTGAAGCATCAGCCTACGACGCCGCGGTGTTGATCATCCAACGCCTCAAGAAGCACGGTCACAGCGCTTGGATCGTCGGGGGATCCGTGCGTGATCATTGTCTCGGCATGCCGCTGCAAGAGGCTCCCGAGATTGACATCACCACGGACGCAGATCCGGAGCGCATTGCAGGTTTGTTTCGTGCCACGATTCCCATTGGGAAGGCGTTCGGGGTCACCCAGGTTCGTTCTGCGGGCCACTGGTTTGAAGTGGCGACCTTCCGTTCCGACGGGGCTTATGTGGACGGACGTCGCCCCACGGCCGTGCGCTACGGCACTGTGGAAGAAGATGTCCAGCGCAGGGACTTCACTGTCAACGCGTTGTTGTTTGACGTGGACACGCAGCAAGTGCTTGACCTCGTGGGTGGACTCGAAGACTTGCGTCAGTCCTGCTTGCGTTGCATTGGGGATCCTGCAGCGCGCTTCACCGAGGACGGCTTGCGCCTATTGCGCGCGGTTCGCTTCGGAACCCACGCCAGTTTCAAGATCGATCCAGCCACCCTTGCGGCGATGGCCGCGTGCAAGGAACGGCTCGCCCTCGTAGCTCCCGAACGCATTCACGAGGAGCTGAAGAAGATCGCTGTGCGCCCCGCAGCTAGGCGTGGGGATGCCCTGCGCATCCTGGCCAGCACAGGCTTGGCTACATGGGCTTTGCCAGGGGCCGACGTGAGTGCCATTGAGGAGCACGCGCGTGTGGTGGATCGCCTACGCCACCGCACCTTGGTAGGCCTCTTAGCCGTCGTCCTGCGTCGAGTCGAGTTCGAGCCAGCGGGGGCATTGCGCGAACGTAGTGAGCGTTTCTCAAAGGCGTTGAAGTGTTCTAGTGACGAGTCGGATCTCTTGCACGCGCTGCTCTGTTCGCGCCAGCGTTACGCGTTATTGGCGGGATGCAGTTTGGCTCGCCAGCGATTGGTGGCTACACGGCCCTACGCCCATCTGCACGAGGACTTGCTTGCGGCGGAGTCGGATGCGCAGGATGCCATTGCAACCCTTGCGGCGATCCGTGCTCAGTATGGGCAAGAGCTTCCAGAACCTTTGATCGACGGTCATGGGCTCATGGCACGAGGTGTGCCGCGCGGACGTGCACTAGGCGTTTGGCTTCGCCGCATCCGCTGGTGCCAGTTGCAGGGGCTCTTGCGGAATGAGGATGACGTGGGCTCGTGGCTAGCGCGTTACGGCATCAATCACTCGCCGCAGTCTTGAGGTTGCGTGCGAGCAGCCATTGCATCGCGGCACAACTAAGCACAATCAACGCGTCGCCGCCGTGGCCGGAGCACCACAAGAACAATGCCATCCACGGGATCAACAAGCGCAAGGTCACGCCAACGAGTTCCGCTGGCGAAGAGTCTCGGCGCCAAGCTGTGAACATGGGGATCGCGGCCAGCGCTAGAGAAGCTGCGAGCTTCCAGACCTGCACCTCGGTTGGATTCTTGCCGACCCAGAGGCCGTAAGGCACCAGACAAGCGAAGAAAAGAAATCTGCCATGGAGACGCACGGATTTCCCCGTGCCCTCCCGTTGGCTTGCAAGGGTCAAGACGAGCACGAGAAGGCCGTAGCCAGCAGCCGTAGCGCTGATGCGCTCGTCCAAGGGACCAACGGCGATGAGCGCACCGGAAAGGAGATTGCAACCGCGCACGCCCCCGAGGGTCAAAGCCTGCATCCAAGGGAAACGCTCAGGCAAGATGTCGTAGAGCACGATTCCGGCCACCACGACCATCACCACGGCGAGCCGCTGCGGGCAGAGAGCCACGGGGAGGATGCCCGCGCAGAGGAGGATGATCGCCGTGCGCAGCGCAGCCCCGCGGGAGATACGCCCGGCAGGAATGGCGCGTTGAGGATGTTCGATCGCGTCGCGCGGCGCATCCATCACGTCGTTGAGCGCGATCCCACCGGCGTAGAGGCATGCGGAGCCTAGTGCCTGAAGCAAGAGTTCAGGACCCCACGGCACTCCAACGGCCAGAGCGCCAGCCAGAACATCAGCAGCCGCAGTGAACGCGTTGGGAGCTCTCAGGAACTGAAGCCAATGGCGAACGGTCACATCCAACCCACGAGGCGCGCGATGTCATTCCACGTGACATACAGCATCAGCCCCAAGACGAGAACGAGCCCGCCATACTGGAACCAAACCATGGCGCGTTCCGGCAGTGGCTTTCTGCGGATGCGCTCGATGATGAGGAACATCAGCCATCCACCATCTAGCACGGGAATGGGGAGAATGTTGAGAATGGCCAGATTGATAGACACCAAGGCCATGAACAGGAGCCCCCTAGTGACCGCGATTTGCGAGTAGGTCACAGAGGCTCTGAAGATGGTGATGATGCCACCGAGGTGCTTTCCTGAGACGCGGCCAGTGATCACTGAGCGCAGCGTTTCCACGACGCGTCGAACCACGCGACCGGTGTGCACGAAGCCGGTGGTGATGGCGTCCATCACCGGCAGGCACACGGTTTCGCTGAGTGGCACTTCCTCGAGAATCGGCAGAACCGCGTTCTCTGCTTCGCGACGGGGCTGAACCTCGCACTCCACTAGGGCTGCGCCTCGTTGCACCTGAAGCTTCAGAGCCTTGTTCTCGGAAGCTTGGATGGCTTCGCGAAACGCATCCCAAGTCGCAATGGACGCCCCGGCGGCGCGCAAGACTTGGTCGCCAGATTGGAGACCGACCTTGGCAGCAACAGACCCGGGAAGCACGTCGATGGTGAGCGCGTTGCGGGCTTCCCAGACCACATCGCTCAGGAACGCCGCACGCTCCTTGCGGCCCAACGGAGCGGTTTGTATGACCACTTCCTGTGTCCCACGTTGAACCACAAGCTCTAATGGCCTTTGAGTCTTGTCCGCGTCATCGCGGCGGGGGTCTGCGCCATTCCCAATGAGTTCAGGAAGTGCTGTAGAGCTTTCGAGGGCGCGCCCATTCACACGCATCAAGACATCGCCGGGCTGAAGGCCCGCGGTGGCGGCATCCGTTCCGGGTCGGACTTGGGCCACGCGATCGCGACGAAGCGCCACGCCAATGCGCACTCCATCCTTTGGCTCGGTGTCGAGGACGGGCTGCAGCACCACATGTTTGATGCCCTCACCATCGCGCACTTCGAGACTTACAGAACGATCTCCGCTGCGGATGGAGCTTGCTTCGGTGTCCCAGAGGTCTCGGCGATAGGGCAGGCCGTTCAGACGAACAATCTCAGTTCCAGCACCGAGTCCGAGGGCCTCGAGTTGGCGCGCGCGCGCCACGGACACGGAGTCCGACTCCGTGAAGGTGGATGCAGCGATGCGCACGCTGCTGGCCGCGGGGCTCACGCCGATCATGGGCACGCCGCGCACAGGGTCTGGCTCGGGCGTCACGTTCACATGCATCGTGCGCTCGCCTCGACGCAACTCTATGTCCACAGGACCGGAAGCCACCGCTAGGTCCAAGGGAATGTCTTCGAAGGTGAGAACGCGTCGGCCGTTGATGCTCAATACGCGGTCGCCGGGCAGGATGCCAGCACGCCAAGCGACCCCGCCTTGCTGCACGTATCCAATCTCAGGGCTCTCAAACGGCACGCCGATGGTGAAGGCCACGGGGATCGCCACGAGGGCAAAGATCATGTTCATGATCACCCCAGCAGAGATCACCAACACACGTTGGGCGACGGTCTTGCTGCCAAACTCATCCTGCTTGCCGGTGGTTGGGCGCGTCGGATCTTCCCCGGCCATCTTGACGTAACCACCGAGCGGGATCAGCCCCAAGCGGTACTGCGTTCCGCCACGGGTCCAGGCAAGAAGGCGCGGGCCAAAGCCGATGGAAAACGCCTCAACGCGCACGCCGACACTTCGGGCCGCGAGAAAGTGCCCGAGTTCGTGGATAAAGATGATGAACCCAATACCCGCGGCAGTGAAGAGCATGAAAGGGAGATTTTCCATCAGCGCAACACCTCCTCACGGGCCTCGCGATCCGCTGTCATGATTTGCTCAAGATCAGGAGCATCCACCACGCGGTGTTGCTCCAAGGCTCGGCCCACGCGCTCCGCTATTTCGGGGAATCGAATCTTGCCCGACATGAAAAGTGCAACGGCCACTTCGTTGGCGGCGTTCAGCACTGATCCCGCCGTGCCACCTCGCTGCGCCGCGAGTCGTCCGAGACGCAAGGCAGGAAACTTGGACTCGTCTGGATCTTCGAAGTGCAGTTGCGCGAAGGTCGTTGGGGAAAACCCTGGAGCATCTGCGCTCCACCGCTGCGGCCAAGACAAGGCGTAGCGCAAAGGTAGGCGCATGTCTGCCGGGCTCATTTGGGCCATGACGGTGCCGTCGATGAACTCGACCATAGAGTGCACGATGGACTGGGGGTGAACCGTGACGGCAATCTGTTCCACGTTGACGTCGAAGAGGTAACGAGCCTCCACAATCTCAAGGGCCTTGTTCATCATCGTGGCCGAGTCCACACTGATCTTGGGTCCCATATTCCAAGTCGGGTGTCGCAAGGCTTCCGCAGGTGTGATCGCGTCGAACGTCTCCCGTGCACGTGTGCGGAAGGGCCCTCCGGAGGCCGTCAGAATCAGGCGACGGATTTCCGAGTGGCGTCCGGACATGAGGCACTGAAAGATGGCCGAATGTTCGGAATCCACCGGGAGAATGACGGCACCACTTTCCTTGGCGCTAGCTTGCAGCAAGGGGCCCGCGACCACCATGCTCTCTTTGTTCGCCAAGGCCAAGCGCTTGCCAGCGCGTACGGCCGCAAGGGAAGCGGGCAAGCCTGCGACGCCGGTGATCGCAGCCACAACGCAATCCACCTTGGGATCCGCCGCGGCGGAGGCAATGGCAGCAGCGCCACTGAGCACTTCTGTGGCTGTCCCGCGAACGGCATCCTGCAGCGCCGCGTGGCAGGAGGGGTCGGCGATCAGCACCTTCCGGGGCCTGAAAGCGAACACCTGTTCCGCTAACTCACGAACGTTGCTTCCAGCGGCGAGGATCTCGACCTCGAATGCGCCAGGATGGGCCTTGACCACATCCAAGGCCTGTCGGCCTACTGATCCTGTAGAGCCGAGGACGGCGATGCGCTGCATGGTGGGAGTGGGTGCTGGCCGCGGACTTATACTGTGCGGCATCGTAGCCGCGAAGCCTTTCGCTTCAATCACGACTGGTCCGTATGGGAGTGTGCATGCAACGACGGAACCTGAACGCGTCCATCCTCTTGATGGCTTTGATGTCCACCTACTGCGTAGCGCAAGAACCCACCTTGGAACGACTACGCGCTCAACTGAACAGCGGAGACGCCACTGGGGTTGTAGACCACGTTCGGCGGTCCATTGGGGCACGGACAGTCAGCGTGGATGAGTTGCTCATCGGCACCGAGGCTGCGATTACCGCCGCACGCTTCGTGGATGCCCGGGGCATGTCCGACATGGCGATCGCTGCGGCACCTACGGATCCTCGGACTCACACACTGTCTGGTCACACTTTGTTCGCCATGGCTGAAGACGCTGGATCAAAGGCCCGGGGTGGCGGCAGCTTCATCCGTGCGACCTACGCCGACGCCGCTTTGGCTTACGGCAATGCGCGGGCTCATGGTGGAGCGGCCTATGACCTCCTGTGCTGGGAGTCTGATGCTCGTTTTCGTGCGGAGGAGTTTGAATCAGCGCTGAAGCTCCTCCTTAAAGCGGATGAGCAACAACCGGGCACTCTCGCCGTAGACAAGTTGAGGGGGGAAGTGCTGCTCGCGCAAGGACAGTTTGCTGCAGCGTTGAGCGCATTGGATGGGGCGCGCGGCCGTCACCCCGGGAGCGAAGAGATCGCTCTGATGAGCTTGCGTGCCGCCTTAGGGACCGGCAGTCGCGATGGGGCCGTACAAGTTTTGCTGCAGGTTGTTCCACACCTACCTGAGAGACCTGAGATCTTCCGCGTCTTCATTGGCGCTTTCGAAGCAGAGCGACCAGACACATTTCTCGTGCAGACGTTGGAGAAGGTGCGCGCCGTAGTCCCACCTGATCGGGACGCGGTTTTCTTGTGGTTCAGTGCTGCTGTGGATGAGGCCGCCCTTCGCAATGAGGCTGCGCTCCGAGGTTTTGAAGCCTACCTAGGGCGCCGGCCCAACGCGCCCGAAGGGGAGTTCAAGCGAGGGTCCGTGTTGATTGCCTTGGGGCGTCTTGGGGAAGCGAAGGAATGTTTGCTCAAAGCTCATGCCGCTGGCAGCCTTGATGAGACTGCTTTGGTGGCCGCGCTCCGTGGACTCGTGGGTGCGCATGTGGCTAAGCGGCAGTTCGCAGAAGCTCTTTCGACTCAGGAGTTGGCACTAGCACTCTCTTCCAACGACCTAGATGCACTCAACCTCGGTGTTCTACAACTCCAGGCCGGAGAGCCTGAGTTGGCCTTGGCCACTTATCGCGGTCTGGTGGCCCGAGAGGATCTAGATCTCGCATCACACGCTCGGGCGTGGAACTACCTCGGGCTCGCTTTGCGCGGTCAAGGGGACCTGAGCGCGGCGGAGGCGGCGTTCCGCGAAAGTCTGCGCATCTTGGAATCAGGTGGGGACGCGAGAGAAAACCTCGCCGCGCTCTTGCTGGCTAAAGGTGATGAGGCAGGCGCCCTGCGTGAGGGCAAGGCCGTTCTCGCTGAGGCACCGTCCCGCGCTCGAGCCGCCTACTTGTGCATGTTGGCGCAACACCGATGGTTGGCTCGCGGCGGGCGTTGACGCAAGAGGATGCAGCGGCCTACGATTTGCGCGACCAACCGAATCCCATACGCCCAGTGGAATCCCTCATGCAAACCATCTTGAGTGTTTGTCTTGTTGCCATGCTTCACGCCTCCGTCTTGGCCCAAGGTGCCGGGACTCTGACGGAGGCCGAGAAGGACGCACTCGCGGCAGCTCTTGCAGAGCTCAGGCAAGCCCGGTTGGTCAAAGGCAGCAAGGGCGAGAAGGGGATCGAGAAGGCCTCGGAAACGCTGCGCGTGAATCTCGAGAAAGCGAAGAACGCTCACAAGGATCAGGACTTGTTGCGCTCGGTGGATGACTGGATGGACGTGTTTGCCCGGGTCAATGCCCACGGCAAGGTTCAAAAGCCTGATGGTTGCGGGCGCCTACGCGAAGACAGAGTGGATCACACGGAGCGCGGCAAGGAGATCGGCTTCGAATATGCCCTCTATCTGCCGCCCAACTACGACGGGCGCAAGGCTTGGCCACTCATCATCGCGCTGCACGATAAGGGCAGTAGCGGTCGGAAGTATCTTGAGGAATCACTCCTGAAGAATGACAAAGACCTGCGCGAGCTGCGGGATCAGTTCGTCATCATTGCGCCGACGATTGGCGAGCGCACGGCGGGCAAGAAGGCCAGCGACCAGATGCGGATCGACTGGTTCGGACCGGTGCACTACTTCGGAATCAGAAAGTGCCTCGGAGAGGCGTTGCGCATTTGCAACATCGACACCAGCCGCATTCACTTGGACGGATGCGGTGACGGGGCGCGGGCCGCCCTCGATCTTGCGTCATTGCAGCCCAAGCTATTCGCATCTGTTGCGGTGCGTAACGCTGCGCCACGTGCGCAAGCCATCTTGGGGAACCTGAAGGGGCAAGCCGCTGTGATGTTCGTCACGCGGGAGAACCAGCTATTTGCATCCAATGACGGCGGCATTCTCAAGTCCCAGCTAGAGAATGCTCGCGCCTCAGCGGGAGTGGAAATGGAGTTCAAGACGCTGCCTGCTCTCGACGCGAGCAAGGAACGCACTGCTCTAGGGTCGCAGAAGGTGGATCCCGTTACCGATGCCAACAAGGACGTTCTCAGTTGGTTTGCTGCTCGCGCTAGAAAGCCGTTCCCCGAAGCCATCACTTACATCACGGATGACTTGGGGCAGTACAAGCGCGCCGCTTGGTTCGTGATCGACCGCGGTGATGCCGACAAGGAAGCGGGCATGAGTGTCGTGGTCGATGCCACGTTGGATCGCGCGGCGAATGCCGTGCGGATCAAGTGCACCAACCTCCAATCGTGCCGCATCTACCTCAATGATCGGCTGCTAGATCTCGACAAGCCGGTGAAGGTCTTCATGAACGACAAGGAGATCTTGGAAGCCAAGGTTGAGCGCAGCATGGACTACATGCTCAACTACGCCAACGAGAATCCAATGGACGCTAGCGCTGTGATGGTTGGCGAGGTGCGCGTCACCGTTCCGGAGGAGAAGCCAGCTGAGCCCGCGAAGTCCGGAGGCTGAGGGGAGTGATCTCGCTTAGCGGAGCTGCGCAAGTCCGCCTTGCCTCCATAAGTTTCTTGGCCGGGGCCGCTTGGCTAGGCACTGAGCTCGTTTCTGTTCGGGCCTTGGCTCCATGGTTTGGCACTTCGAGCACGGTCTGGACAGCCGTGATTGCGGTCCTGCTCGCTTCCGGAGCACTTGGAGCATGGGTCTCGAGTCGCAACCCCGCCCATCCAAGGAGCGCCAAGCGTTTGCTCAGCCTCTTGGTTCTGGCAGCAATTTGGTTGAGCGCGGCGACGCGGCTCATGCCGATCCTCGCGGAGGAGCTTGCTCCGCCATTGGGAACGAACCCAGCGGACGCGCGAGTTCTGTTGGGGGGTGGTGGGCTAGCCTGCGCACTCCTCCTCCTTGCAATCCCTAGTTGCTGCGCGAGTTTCGTAACGCCGGTGCTTTGTGGCTTTGGCCTTCGCCTCGGCATTGCGTTGCTGAGTTCGACTCTCGGTGCCATTTGTGCTGTTGCCTTGAGCAGTGGCCAAGTGCTGGACTCCTTGGGGCCGCGTGGCTGCCTCCAGGCCTGCGCCATCATGTTTCTTCTGGCCGCCGCGTTGATACCGCGAGTCGGCAAAGGGATTGGATGGGTTGCGATCGGGCTTGTCATGGCTGCGCCAGAGCTGTGTGTTGGACCGGATGCGCGGCCGTGGAACATGCCACCGGACGGCAGCAAGGAAACGCATCTCCACGCTGTAGCTGAAACCGATTATCAACACGTTCATGTCTCGGATGTGCGACGCGCAGACGGTGCGCTAGAGACACGACTCGCGTTGGATGAAGGACTAGGTGAGTTTCATTCTTTGCGCGTGCATGGCGGAGACCGAACCGGCCAGTACTACGACTTAATGGGACTCGCAGTTGCGGAGTCACGGGAAGGCGCGCGCGTGCTGGTGTTGGGTGGCGGGGCGGCGACTCAAGAGAGTGTGCTGCGGGCGCAGTACGGCACGCACATCGCATCCATTCACTCCATCGAGATTGACGCCAGTCTGAGTCGTTGGATCCCCTTGTTTGCACCACAGCGTCAGGGGAGTGATCGCTGGTTGGCCGGCGATGCCCGTCGCGGACTCGCGGCTTGTGCCGGCTCCTTCGACGCCATCCTCCTTGATGCATTTGCTCATCAGCTAGCGCTTCCAGCTCACTTGGCGACCACCGAGTTCGTTGACCTACTCAACTCGCGGCTGAACTCCGAAGGTGTGCTGGCGCTCAATGTAAGTTGCGGCAACTTAGAAGGACCTCTCATGGGCGCTCTGCTTGCGACGCTTTCGACGCGCTTCGCGGGCATCTCGATTTGGCCCGTGCGCGACTCGTGGAGTGCCGTGGTCTTGTGCACCAAGAGCATGGGGCATCCCGTGCATCAGACGCGTCGCGACCTAGGTGGTGCTGCATCCGCCGCGGTGGCGCTGCGTTGGACCCCGGCAAGATCCACTGTGTCGCCATGCACAGACGACTGCGCTCCTCTCGAGTCCTTGGCGAGGAAACGATGATGCTGCGGACTCTGAGATCGCTGACTGTGGGGCTGTTCTTGGCGGGCGTGCTTTGCGCGCAATCCCCGCGGGGATGGGACGCCGTCTCGAACGCGAGGGATACTGCGGCTCGCAATGAGGCGTTGGCTGCGGCACACCGCTTAGCTCTAGCCGATGCCGGCGGTGTCGAGCGCCTCGTGCTAGCCGAAGAGGCGTTTCTTCGAGAGCGTGGCACGGACGCGGCCGTGGAATGGTGGTTAGTCGAGGGTCTGTTGCAGATGCGCCGCCTTTCGAACGCTGAGCAGCGAAACTCAGTTTTGTTGGCGAAAGACCCGATGGCAGCAGTGCTCTCCGCTCAGCAAGGCGACATTGCGTTACGCGCTTTCGACACGGCTACGGCGCTAACCGCATGGCAACGAGCAGGAGAGTTGCGCGCGAGTGGCGCGGAGGCACTACGCAAGCAAGCAGCCGCACAGAAGGCCGTGCGCACTCATCAGTGGATTGGAATGGGCGCTGGCCTCGTCATGCTGGTCTTGGTTTGCGCGATCTTGCTCAAGCACGACGCGGCGACTGGCCAAGAGGTCGCCATCAGTTCACTCTGAGCAGACTCCGCACCACAGCACCTGCTGCTGCGGTCTGAACCCCGTGACGCCAGCGTTGCAGCATGGGCTCAGAGTCCTTGTCCGCGAGCATGCCGAGGGAAGCGATCACCGCGGCGCGTGAGAGTTCCGGCAGACCGGCGGATCGATCCACCAGTCGTGTCAAGGCAGGAATGGTGCGCCCATCGCCTGTAGTGGCCAGTGCCCCGAGGGTGGCGAACAGTGCGCTCTGGTTCGCCATGGAATCCTCTAGGGACTCAAGCAGGTCTTGAACGAGGGACTCCCCATGGAGCATGGCGCACGCAACAGCTGCTTTCTGCCGCAGGGCTGGGTCCTTTGATTGTCTGACCCAAGGGAGGATGTGTTCCACTAGGCGATGGTCCCCGAGAACTCCGGCAGCGGTGAGATAGTGCCAAGCTGATTCGCGATCGGGGTTCTTCTTGCGTAGCACATGCTCAATCTGGCTGAGTGCCTCGGGGTGGTGGATCAAGGCCAACGCGAGGGAGTAAGCGGACCGATCTTCCTGATTTGCACACGCTTGATGGGCGTTCAGGAGAAGTGCCTGTTGCTTGCCGTTGGCTGTCGTGCCTAAGGCCAAGGCCAACGAGATGGCGGCTTGCGCTGAGGAGAAGTTCTCACCGCTTTGCACGAGTGCCTCCAAAGCCGCGAGGCTCTTGGCACTGCCGATTTCTCCGAGTGCAGCGATGGATGCACTCAGGAGGGCACGATCTGCGCTGGTGGTAGCGCTCACAAGTTGCTTCAGCGCCGATTCATCACCGGCCCGGCAAGCGATGCCGAGGCCGCTGGCCGCGGCGGGGGCGAGGAGTGCGCTTCCGGATCCGAGGAGTTCCAGCAGCACCGGTACCGCACTGGCATTCCCCAACTTCGCCAAGACGGTAGCGGCGTGAGCCCTGATCGCCCGATCCGCCGACTCGCTTCGGACCAACGCCGTGAGTTGGGGCAGGATGGAAGCGTCACCTACGATGCCCGCCGCAAGAATCGCACTACCGCGCAGGTCTGTGGAGGGCGCGTCGGATTGAGCCACGCGCATCAATAGTCCGGCAACACCGGAGCGCAACGGGGAGTTTGTGCGTTGAACCACCAGGCCTAGCGACGTGCAAGCAATGGAACGCAGTTGAACAGGAATGCCGTCGCGTTGATTGAGTAACTCGCGCCCGAGGCCGCTGTCCGCAGCGATGGAAGAGAGCAACGGAATGGACTCTCCGTGTCCCTGAAGTCCAAGCCCTAGCAGAGCAGATGCTTGGACGTCCAGCAGTGGGTCCGAGAGCAGGCGCGTCATTTCGATGCGCAGCACGTGATCGGTGGGGCCGCCAACGCGACCGCAGGCCACGACAGCGGCTGCCCGCATGGCGGGTTCATCGGCGCTGAGTGCCTTCTGCAACAACGGCAGAATCTCTCGTCGCGCCCGCGAGGGACCAATGGGATCGAAAGCGCTGAGCGCTTCAGTTCCAGCGCCTTCCCGGCGGTGTGCGCTCACATCACGGATGCGCGCCCTCGACTTCACCCAGGTCTCGGAGTTGTTGGACCACCAGTGGCGCCAATCAGGGCTAGCGAGGTTGGACTTCGCCCGCGAGCGGCCACTAGCGCCAAACTTGCTCACTGCAGACGGATTGGAGCTTGAGGATCCCGATGAAGAGGCCGCGCTTCCCCCGCTTGGGTTGATCACGGCGGCAGGATCTCCTGCGGTTCCGGTCGGTGGTGGTGTGGGTGCTGAGCTGTAACCCAACACCGATCCTCCGGATGCCACCCCGTAAGCCGCTCCAAAGGGATCTTGCGCCACCACCGGACGCAGGCTGACGAGCAGGATGGTGAAGCACACACCAACGAACGACGCCCGAAGGCGCATGAGCACTTTCGGGCGTCGACTCGTCATGGAGTGACCTCAGAGGATGGTGAGCAGTTCCGCCAAGGCTTCGGTCTGGGCGAGGTAGTTCGAGTTCTCCTGCACCTTGGAGATGCAAGCGATATCGTCCTTGTCGCCGAGAATGCCGAGCGCCACGGTGGCGAAGGCGCGGGTCACGTCTTGCACGTCACCCTTCTTGTTCTCCACCATGCTCACGAGAATGGGGACCGCACGGCGGTCACCGATGTAGCCGAGGGCGACGGTTGCGGCACCCAAGATCGCCTTGCTGGCTGAAGATTCGAGAATCACCTTCTCGAGCACGTCCACGGCATCCGGGTCCTTCAGCAGGCCGAGGGCGATGGCCGCGCGCTTGCGCAGGTCTTGGTCGCCTTTCTGGCGCGCCAACTCTTGGATGGCGGGAATGCTGTCCGCGTGGTTGAGCAGGCCTAGAGCGGTGCAGAGGTGGCCCTTGAGGTCCTGGTTGCCTTGGCCCTTCACGAGGTCTTCAGCGAAGACTTCGCGAGCCGGCTCGTAGCCGCACAGCGCGAGGCCGATGGCGACGGCTGACTTCTCGTGGTCAGCTTTCAGCGACTTGTAGGTCTCGAGGAGCAACTGGCCGGACTCACTGCGGCCTTCCTCGAACTTGTTGCCCATGATGCCGAGCGCGAGGGCTGAGAACGTGCGGTCTTGAGCCTGGCCCTTCTGGATGTTCTCCAGCAGCAGAGCCTTGCCCTTGGGATCGCCGATTTCGCCCAGCGCGATGAGGCAGAAGTTACGGGTCGAACGCACCGGGGCGCTCTTCGCGTAGCGGATGAGCTTGTTGATGGTCTCGCGGTCGCTCTGGTCGGTAAGGAGGCCCAGGCTGATGGCGGACGAGTTGGCCACAAAGGTTTCCTTGTCATCCAATCCCTTGACGAGATCAGGGATCGCCGCCTTGGCGCCGATCTTGCCGAGGGCAACGCCCGCGTGAGCGCGCACCCACTTATCCAGCTCTTCATCCTTGAACATGTTGATGAGCGAGGGCACGGCGTCTTGCGACTTCACCACTTGCAATGCCACCGCGGGTCCGATCTGAACGTCTTGGTTCGGGGACTTGGTGGTGGCGAGGCTCACGAGGTCCTTGATGTAATTCTCGCCAGCGGCGAAGCCTTCGCGACCGCCGATGAGACCGATACCCACCGAGGCAAAGGCGCGCATGCGCACAGGCACTTCAGCGCCTTCCTTGCCGGCGAGCTTCTGTCCACGCTTGGTGTCGCGTGCCAGGTCCGAGAGGTCCTGCAGAGCTTCCTTGTTGCCGAGAACGCCCAATGCGAGGCAGGCCGCCTCTTGGACGATCTTGTTGCTGTCCGCCAACATGCCGCGGAGATCCGCAAGCACTTCAGGCATGGACTTGTCGCCGACCTTGCCGAGGGCAATCACGGCACCGGCGCGTGCGTCGTAGAAGGGATCCTTCAGCGACAGGCGCAGGGAGGGGAGGATGTCCTTGCGAATCTGGTTAGCGCTGACCTTGGACGCGCCTCCGCCCAAGCTGCCGCCAAGGAACGTGTCCTTGTTGTCGGAGCTGGCTTCTTGTGAGCGCACCTTGTTCTTCAGATTGAGGTAGCGCTCCTCATTGAGGTCCCACCACCAATCCCATTCGCTGGTGCGGTCATCCGTCTTGGCCTTCGCGCGGCCACCGGTGGACCCACCGAAGCCACGGCCAGCGGCCGGGCCGGTGTTGCGTGCCACGGGGCGAGGCGTTGGGGCTGACGAGGGGGGAGGCGTCGCGCCACCACCAGGAGGAGGCGTGGTGCCACCAGTGCTGGGGGGCGTTGTCCCACCGGGTTGCGGCCCAACGGTGCCACCGCCGATGGGGCCCGTATAGCCAGGAGTTCCGCCACCGGAGGGGCCTTGGTAGGTGCCTCCGTGAGCCAACGCGACATTGGCTAGCAGACCAAGGGTCAGCAGCAATGACGCAGCAAAGAACGCGTTTCGCATGATCTCTCTCCATGACCCCTGCTGGTCGCGCAGGAGTTGCCACAGGGGGCTGACCTCCCGTTAGCAAAGGTTGTGCCGCCGAAGTTCCGAAGGATTCAACCGCAGCGCGGTGACCCCTGTCATAAAGTCTTGCCGTAACAGGATGTTGAAAGCGACAACCTGCCATCGGTATCAACTCGCTTCCAAGTCGCACAGTGGCGTAGCCTAGAGTGTTCCCAAATGGAACACATGTTCCCAAATGGGAACGTGGCTCGGGATGAAAACCGGAACGCACTGCATAAAGTGCCCCATGGACCTGAGCCGGATCGCGCTCCTTCAGATCAACAGCACGCCGGGGGACTTGGACGGAAACTGCCAGCGCATCGAGGCTGCCCTAGCTGAGGCTCAAACAGCCGGCGCGAAACTGGCGCTGACCCCAGAACTCGCCCTGTTGGGTTATCCGCCCCGGGATCTCCTGTTCCGGCACGGACTGCTTGAGCGGGCGGATGCCTTAACCCTCGAACTTGCTCGAAGGGCAGCAATCCCGCTGATCCTCGGGACGGCTTGGCGTCGCGGAGGTCCGGGCCGGCCGTTCACCAATGGCGCGCGCCTCCTCGAGAACGGGGCGATCAGGGCCGAGTGGGGCAAGGAACTCCTTCCTAGCTACGACGTGTTCGACGAGGGACGCTACTTCGAGCCATCGATGGATTCCCCCGTGGTCGAAATCTCTGGCACGCGCTTTGGTGTGACCATCTGTGAGGATCTCTGGGTCGACCCCTGCACACCTGAAGCACGCCCATACACCCAGGACCCTGCGCAACGCTTGGTGCAGGCCGGCGCTCAGGTGATTCTGAATCTCTCAGCGTCTCCCTATGCCCAAGGCAAACCCGCGCAGAGGAGGGAGCTGGTGCGCAGCACTGCGAGGCGACTTTCCGTGCCTGTGGCCCTTTGCAACCTCGTGGGCGGATGCGATGACATCATTTTCGATGGCAACTCCATGCTCGTTGACGAGCGTGGCGTTGATCTCGCCCGCGGGCCTCACTGCGACTCTGGAGTGGTGATGCCTGGAAAGAGTGCGGACGCCACAAGTAACCCAGCCGACGAGTTGCGCTCCGCCATCGTGCTCGGGTTGCGCGACTACGTTGACAAGTGTGGTTTCCCGGGAGTCCTTCTCGGCTTGTCAGGGGGAATCGATTCGGCGTTGTGTGCGGCCCTAGCGGTGGATGCCCTTGGACCAGCGCGCGTGCGCGGAGTCGCCCTGCCATCCCGTTTCAGTTCCGATGGCAGTCGACTCGATGCCTTCGCGTTGTCCGCAGCACTCGGCATTCGTTGCGACGAACTCAGTATCGAGCCATTGTTCACAGCGGCCCTAGCTTCCTTGGGCAGCGTATTGCCGCCCCATGAGTTCGGCCTCACGGAAGAGAATCTGCAGGCGCGCTTGCGCGGAGTGCTGCTCATGGCGATGAGCAACGAAACGCAATTCATGCTGCTGAGTACGGGGAACAAGTCGGAGCTAGCCACCGGCTATTGCACTCTGTATGGCGACATGTGCGGAGGGCTAGCGCCCATCGCGGACCTTTGGAAAACGGAGGTCTATGCACTGGCCCGCCACTATGCGGCGAAGGGCTTGATCCCCGAGAACAGCATGACGAAGGCTCCGTCTGCGGAACTGCGTGCTGGGCAGACGGATCAAGACTCCCTGCCGCCCTACGATGTCCTCGACGCCATCTTGAGACTGCACGTGGAGCATGGCCTCGGCGTGCTCACCATTTTGGAACGCCTACCGGCCCTCAGCCGAGGGGTCGTGGAGCGCGTCCTCTTGCTCGTCGCGACCTCTGAGTACAAGAGGCGCCAAGCTGCGCCTGGGCTCAAAGTCTCTGCAAAGGCCTTTGGAGTGGGGCGACGCATCCCGCTAGTGGGGTCGCGGCGGGCATTCCTTGATCGCGGCCCCTGAACGATCCGGATTCGGCGAGAGCTTTGGTAGAACGGTCCACACATGGCCAGCAAGCATTCGAGAACTGGAATCTGGTTGATTGGAGCAAGGGGAGGTCTGGCCACCACGCTCATTGCCGGGACGCGCATGATGGCCAAGAAGCTCGCGCCATCTGCAGGCCTTCTGAGCGATGGCCCGCTAGGCGCAGGTATCCCATGGGCCCCTCTCAGTTCGCTCGAGTTCGGTGGGCACGACATTCGTAGGGGCACTCTCCGAGAGAGCGCCTCGGAAGTAGCCGCTGCAACCCACTGCTTTCCGCAAGGCGCTCTAGCGGCCATCGGCAAGGACCTAGACGCAGTGGATGGCCGGATTCGAATGGGGGCCGCGCAGAACTGCGGGCCTGCGATTCAGAAACTCCATGGAGGACGTGCGAAAGCCGCGTCACCAAGGGTGCAACTCCGCCAGTTCCGTCGAGACCTGCGTGAGTTCCGCGCAAAGAATCGTCTACAGCAACTCGTGGTTGTGAATGTCGCTAGCACGGAGCCTCCGTTGCGTTCTGCTTCGCACCATCGATCCATGGAAGGACTCTTGGCAGCCATTCGCGCCAACAGCCAGAGCATCAGATCATCCGAGATTTATGGTGCCGCCGCGGCTCTCGAAGCTGATGTTGTGATCAACTTCACTCCCAATGAGGGATTCCTTTGTGCCGGAGTGCGCGAGATCGCAGAAATCCGCGGCGTCCTCTACATGGGTAGCGATGGCAAGACGGGCGAGACGTTGGTGAAGTCTGCGCTCGCCCCGATGTTCCACTACCGCAATCTCAAGGTTCTCTCTTGGATGGGCTTCAACCTCCTTGGGGATGGTGACGGCGAAGTGCTGCGGGATCCTGCCCACAAGGCTGCCAAGGTGCGCAACAAGGACGGCATCCTTGCGCGCATCCTTGGGTATGCACCGGATTCCCTCGTGCGCATCGACTACGTGAAGAGTCTCGGAGACAACAAGACCGCTTGGGACTTTGTGCACTTCGAAGGCTTCCTAGGCCACAAGATGTGCTTGCAGTTGACGTGGTCTGGAACAGACAGCGTGCTCGCCGCACCACTCATCTTGGACATGGTGCGCCTCGCATTGGTCGCCAGAGCGAGAGGCGAGACCGGCTGCATGAAGCAGTTGGCACTCTTTTTCAAAGCCCCGCTCGACGTCTCCGAGGACAATCTGCACCGGCAGTACGAGTCCCTCGCGCGCTGGATGGCGGAGGCGGCCGGCTAAAAGATCGATCCCCAGGAATCCCTAGAAAGCAAGCATTTCGGCGTGCACGTACGTCCGATAATCCTTGTTATGTATAGACCGCCTGCAGGGCCTGTCAGCGCTCTGGTTTGAACAAGTCGTTCCAGCGCTGCAGCGGGTCGATGTCAGGGCCCTTCCTGGTAAACGTTGAACCCTCTGCGGTACCGCCGTGGTGATGCACCACGAACTCAAATCCCTCACAGCGGTTAGATCCGTTCGGATCACGAATCACCGGCACCCCAGGCTTCAAGCACCAGACCTTCCCTCGCGGGATGAAGTGCACGCAGTTGGCGCAGCAATGCAGAGCCGCGCCGCAAGTGCACAGATTGTTGTACCCCGGCGGAGCGGCGTCTCTGTAGTTCGACCCGCATTGATGGCACTTTCGTTGAGACATGTTCGGAGCACCTAAGCCAAGCAGTCAAAGGATGCGCCTTCGCATCCGTTGGGTCCTAGAAGCAGGAATCCGCGCACGGCAGGGTTATTCCACGTGGCCCACGAAGCCTAGGCTGCCGAATGCAGGAGCGTCAAGGCACTTCATCTACTTGTCCCACGGCCTGAAGTTGGCGCGGTACTTCACGATCCACGCCTGAAACTCCTCATCCATGGCATTCGCGTTGAACGCGGCACCCTCAGGCGTGCTGCACGCCTTCATGAGATCTGCAGCGGTACCGCGCCCCATGCCGAAACCTTCCCAGAACTCCGAGAAGGCCTGTTCGTTCTTGACGGACAACCAGTGCAAAAAGATGCCGGCCCACGCCAGGCTCTTGTCATCCCGATAGGCAGCGGCCTCCAGAATGTGACTGGCATCCGGGGCTGGGCCATCTTTCAACCAACGGCACCAGTACCACCATGTGGGTTGCCAACGTCCATCATGCAGCGCCGAGGCGTATCCGCAGAAAGCCTCGGTCAGTCGCTCGTCATGCGTATCCTCGGGTTTGAATCGATCGAGATACGCGTGCCCGAGAGCGTGGCCGACCCAGACCCTCGTCCAATCGTCGTCGTCATTATCGTAGGTCAGTGCAAGGCCAGAAAACTCGCTGATTCCCTTGCTGCTGAAGAACGCACCGTAGCCGCTCGAGTGGTTGGCTTCGCGATCACTGGCTCCAAAGGCAGCCCCCAAGCCTTGATAGGACTTGATGCCGCGACCCACCATCAACAACAGCGGGGACCACTTACCGGCGGAATCAGGATGGACGCCGCCAACCTTTTCCAATCCCGAGTAGATGTCCGCCGCAAACTGCAAGACCTTCACAGCGCGCTCGTGGCGCAGGTTGGTGTTGATGGTCACTAGACCATTCGACAGAACCCAAGGATTCTTGAGATCCGAGTGAGCTGCATCAAGATTGGAAGCGGCAACCCACTTGCCCTTCTCCTTGACTTGGTTGGCATCGAGCTGAGCCTTGTCGTCTGCGCTGACCCAGCCTCCGTAGTTCGCCCAGACCAGCTTCTCAGCCTCGATCTTCTTCAACTGCGCGGCGGTGACCCACTGCCCCTGAACCTCCACGAGGCCCTTTTCCGCACGATATGCCTCAGCAGGGCGCAACCACTTGTCTTTCACCTTGCGCCAACCCCGAGCCTTCCATCCGATCTCCAACTTGGCATCCCGGAGCTTGCTGAACTCCGACTCGCTCAGCCATTTGCCATCGAGTTTGTGAAACCCCAGAGCGGCACGGGCCTTGGCATTCTCAGGATCTGCTTTCAGCACAGCATCCCAGAGCTTGCGGGCCTCTTTCGTGATGCCTTGTTCTTGTGCCCACGTCGCGAGCTCTACGGAGGCGAGAGCATTTCCTGCGGGGAGTTCCGCTTTGCGCTTCCTGAACTCCTCTAGAGGCGTCGGCGAAATCGTCCTCTCCTGAATGGAGTCCTTTGCGAAGGTCAGGATGCGCCCATCTGCCGTTTCAAACTGCAACTGCTTGGGCAGCTCCTTCACAAGGGTCAGTCCCTTGTGAACCTGGCCGTTCTTCAAGGTGACGTCATCAGCAAAGAGCAGCGCTCCCACAAGAACGAGCAAGATCAGCGTTCGCATAGAGACCTCTATTCAGATCATACGATCCACGAGCACTCTTTGACCTTGGGGTTGGCCCAAGCAACGTCCTGATTCGCAAGCGAGATGGCCGCCCACAATGGTGGCACGAATGGAGGATTGGAATCGGACTCCCATCCATGGAGTGGATCTAGCGCGCGTCGCGAGACTCTCTTGCGATACCACCGTCGGCGTTTCCAAGTCCACCACGACGAGGTCCGCTTCAGCCCCGTGCGCCAACCTGCCCTTGTTCCGTAGGCCGAAGGCTAGTGCAGGGGCTGACGACGTCGCGCTGACCAAGGTGTCCAAGCTGATGCCATCGCGACGCCAGATTTCAACAAGTTCCAAGAGTTGTTGCTGGATGCCTGCAATCCCCGAGGGCGCCTTGCTCCACGCAAGCGCCTTCTCTGCTGGGGTGTGAGGCGCATGGTCTGAGTGCACATGATCCACGGTGCCGTCCTTCAGCCCAGCAAGCAGGCCAGCCCGGTCCTTAGCGGATTTGATGGGCGGGTTGACCTTGAGCACTGAGCCTTCGCGGGCCACATCTTCATCCGTGAAACGCAAATAGTGGGTGCACGTCGCAGCTGAAACACGGACCCCCCGCTGCTTTGCGGCGCGCACGAGTTCCACCGAACGCGCAGTGGATAGATGCGCGAGGTTGATGGATGTGCCAGTCGCTTCCGCTAACTCCAGTGCCTCCGCCACGGCAATAGCTTCCGCCAGGGCCGGACGGGACTTCGCGTGTGAAGCGAAGGAATCCTCGAGTCCCAGCTTGGCCACCTTGCAGATGCTGTCGGATTCGGCGTGCACCGCGAGGACACGTCCGGTTGGGCGCACGGCCTGCATCGCGGACCAAAGGTCGCCAAGCCCCGTCACAGTGAGCGGCCCAACGCTCTGGGTCATGAAGACTTTGAACGCGCAGGCCTCCTCTGCCAGTTCCCCCAGCTTGGCGAGATTTTCCAGGCCCACATTGGCATAGAGTCCGTAGTGGCACCAAGACTTCGACCCTACGAGCGCATGCTTCGCGCGCAGGGTGGCCACGTCGGTCATGAGCGGCTCGTTGTTTTGGATCTCAAGAACGGTTGTGACACCGCCCAAGACGGCAGATCGCGTCCCGCTCTCGAAGTCCTCCTTGTCCGTGCGTCCGGGCTCGCGAAAGTGCACGTGCGTATCAATCATGCCTGGAAGGATGACGCAGCCGCGCACATCAAGAGTCTCCCGTGCTGACGCGTCCACCGGCAACGGATAGATCACGCGCCCGCTGGCGACCCCGAGGTCAACGCGTTGCAGGCGACCTTCGAGATAAACATCAGCTCCACGCAGGATGAGATCCAAGTTCAATCGAGAGCCTTCCATTGCAAAGTCGCGAGGCGTTGTTTTCCTACGCGCAAGACCGCACCCACTTCGAGCGCTAGACGTTCGGAAGAGTTCTCAATCCGGCGCTCATTGAGACTCACCGCCCGTTGCTCTAGCTGACGCCGCGCCTCCCCCTTGGATTGGAACCAACCCGTATGCATCAGCAATTCCAGAGCTGTCGGCGGAGTGTGGCGCCACTCGTCGGGCAACAAGATCGTTGCGCTCGCGGCGTCAACCTCCTTGCGGGAGACTCTCTTCAGCCATCCCTCGGCAGCGGCCACCGCGGCATCCTTCCCCCAATAGCCAGCCACAATACGCCGCCCGAGTTCCAACTTGGAGTCGCGCGGATTGACGTTGGTGTGCAGAGCTGCTGCGATTTCCTCGTCACTCATGTCCGTGAGCAAGAGCATCCAATCTCGAAGCATCGAGTCGGAGATCCGCATCACCTTGAGCATCATCTCATCGGGGGATTCGTTGATTCCGATCCAATTATCGTAGGTCTTGCTCATCTTGCGTTGGCCATCGAGGCCCAACAGCAATGGCGTGGTCAAACAAATCTGAGGCTCTTGGCCGTGTTGTTCTTGGAGATCACGCCCCACGAGGAGATTGAAGAGTTGATCGCTGCCACCTAGTTCCACGTCAGCCTGAATGGCAACGCTGTCAGTTCCCTGCAGCAAGGGATAGAGGAACTCATGCAACTGGATCGCGACACCTTCCTTCCAGCGCTTGGAGAAGTCGTCGCGCTCCAACATGCGCGCCACGGTACTGCGCGATGCGAGCTCAATGAAGCCTGTGAAGTCGAGGCGCTTCAACCATTCACCATTGCGGCGAACCTCTAAGCGCTCTGGAGACAAGATCTTCATGGCCTGCTCGAGGTAGTGAGTCGCGTTGGCATCCACCGTGGCCGCATCGAGCCGTGGCCGCGCCTTATTTCTTCCGGTGGGGTCGCCCACCATGGCCGTGGCGTCCCCGATGATGAGCACGGCGATGTGCCCGAGATCTTGGAATTGGCGCAACTTGCGCAGCCCAAGAGTGAACCCTAGATGCAATGAGGCCGCGGTGGGATCGACTCCAAGCTTCACGCGCAGCGGCGTCTTCCTCATCAAGGAGCGTGTGATGCGGGCGCGCAGTTGCTCAGCCGAGATCACGTGTTCAGTCCCGCGCAAGAGCAAGTGCATTTGTCTCTCGACCTCGGGGAGATGTTGGTTCTTGTCGGATGACTCGTTCACGGACTCACCTCCTCGACCCTGAGTGAAGCACATGCGCTGGGGACGATTCCGCCAATATCCCTAATGCCACTCGCGCCGCCCGCGCCAGTCCCTCATCGGGCGCGATGGCCGACGTTTCGAGCAATCGGCGCGCCTCTTCTCGCGCCGTCTCTGGTAGCAGCACGGCAATCACCGGGATGTGCACGAGGGCGCGACGTTCCACAGCACGCATCAACGAGCGGAGTGGATCCGCTGCGAGTGGCTCCCAGTTTCGCGGCAAGACGGTGACGTGCAGAGTGCGGAACTGAATGGCCGCTACGTGTTGTGAGGCGCCCGACTTCAGGCCCGCAGTATGCAAGACCGCTTTGATGACGTAAGTCCGCACGGTGGGACTTTCCGGTGCGATCTCCAAGGTGTCGAGAGTGCAGCGCGCCGTGAATTGCTCGGCGTGCTTCAAATGGACATCTTCCCCCAACTCGAGTGAGCGGACGAGGCGGTGCTCCGC
>Ga0233425_10000955_pt1 | contig 69251 bp, 57 predicted proteins | sample Watercolumn_Towu_2_FD_181712 | JGI IMG/M metagenome (GOLD analysis project Ga0233425, IMG submission 181712) | Freshwater microbial communities from Lake Towuti, South Sulawesi, Indonesia - Watercolumn_Towuti2014_140_MG | ecosystem: Environmental > Aquatic > Freshwater > Lake | place... | reverse complement strand
AACACCATCCATACCCCGGTTGTGGCATCCCTATGGTCGACGCACAATGCAACATCGAGAGAAACGAGAAGCGCCTGCGCGGCAGCCCGCACAGGCGCTTGACTCGGTAAACCCCATGTGAGGGGGCGCCGGCTGGCGCCCCCGCTGACGAGCCGAAAGGCCGTCCGTCAGAATTTCATCGTGGCACCGGCGTAGAAGTAGCGGCCGGTATTCGGGAAGATCGCGCTCACGGCGGCATCGAGATTGCCGGTGCCCGTCAGGCCCAGCGGCGGCAGCTGGTCGTTCACATTGTCGACACCGACGTAGAAGCGGAAAGCGTCGTTCGCACGGATGCCAACCTGGATGTCGTGAATGAAAACATCCGGGTAATAGATGAACGGATTGCGATCAGCGTCGGTTGGCGCACGGCCCTGTTCGGTATTCTGAACGTTCCACGCGCTGATCGTCTGCTTGCCGATATACTGGCTTGTCAGCGCGATATCGAACGGGCCGGCGGACATGTTCGCCGACAGCAGCCCGCGCCATTCCGGATCGCCGAGCGTGCTCTTGATTCGGGTGTAGCGGCTTGGATCCGAGAAGAAGGTGAATTGATTGCGCGTCGCCAGCCAGCTGACCACCGCACGCACGTTCAGCTTGATGTCGGCCGAGAAATCATGCGCGTAATTCAGCGCGGCATCGATACCGCTGGTTTGCAGCTTGGCGTAGTTGAACGGATTGTTGACGAAGCCATTGCCGACGATCCCGACGTTGAAGTCCGGGAACCCGGCGAAGCGCCGCCCCTGCTGACCGGCGAAGGTGAAATCGGCGATATTGTTGGTTCCGTCGCGACGACGATTGACCAGTGCGCAGAACGCATTGTCGATGCTGACCGGATCTTCGTAGCAGCGGTTGACCAGCTGCTGCGGGGAGATCGTGTTGATCGCGTTGTTGATACGGATATTGTAATAATCCACCGTCAGCGACACGCCGGGCAGGAAGCGTGGTTGCAGTACCGCGCCGACGGTGAAGCTGTTGCTGACTTCCGGCGTCAGGTTCGGGTTGCCGCCGTTGGTGCCGAGGATGCCCGAGGTGGGGGCGTTGGTCCACGGACGTACCGACCCGTCGGGCAGCGTGATCGTGGTCGGGATACCGGCGGCGGCGCAGTTGCGGGCGCGGTTCGGCTCCGAGTTGATCACGTCCTGGCTGCACGGATCGACGAAATTGTTGGCGAACGTCTGGCTGGTGCCGGCATACAGATCAGCGAGGTTCGGCGTGCGGACCGAGCGTGCGTAGGTCACGCGGAGACGCAGATCGCGCACGGGGGACCAGATGCCGCCCGCCGTCCATGTCGTCACCGACTTCGGCAGGAAGTTGTATTTCGACAGGCGCCCGGATCCTTCGAGCGTCAGCTCGTGGATGAAGGGCAGGTCCGCCAGCAACGGCACGCGAAGCTCGCCGAACGCCTCCACCACGCTGACGGCGCGCGGATCGCTGATCTGGATCGCATTGAGGAAGGTGTTCGACTGACCCGGCGCATATTCCCCGCGGGTGAACGGATCATAGGCCGAGTAATAATCCTCGCGGCGATATTCGACGCCGAACGCGGTCTGGATCGGTCCGCCCGGCAGACGAAGGAAGCCCGAACTGTCGCCGCTGACGGAATAGAGCGCGTTGACTTGCTCGGCCCATTGCTGGCGGCTTGACGTGTAGAGGACGTAATTGACGGCATCCGGTGTGGTGCGCGGCGCACCCTCGCCAAACAGGTTGAGCGGGCGGCAGGCGGGATCGTCGTTCGTGGTACTGGCATCGGCGTTGACGCCGCAGACGATCTGGCCGTTGCTCAGCACGGCATTGGTCGCGCGATTGAACTTCTGGACGTCGACGTTACCGCCGGTTTGATAGAAGGTTTCCGTCCGGCCGTAGTTGAAATAGGCATCATAACGCCAGTTGCCGGTGTCCGCGAGATCGCCCCGCGCGCCGACGACGATACGATAGGTGTCGCGCTTGTGATCCTCCGCACGTGTGCCGATGTCGTTATTGAAGCGGAAGAACGAGAAGCTGGTCGCACCCGGCGCCAGGATCGTGGACAGCGTGGAGCGCGCCTGCGCCGACAGAAAGGGGTTCGCGGTCGAGAAGGTTGGCAGCAACCGGCCGTTGACGAAGGTCGGCTGGGTCGAGGTCTGATTGGCGGTGATATGAACGTATTTCGCCTCGATATAGGGGCGGAAGGCCTCCGAGACGTCATAATGCGCCAGGAAATTGAAGTTCGCGCGCTCCAGCCCCGGCAGCAGCATCGCGCCCTCCACGCCCGACGCCGTCTGGCCACCGAAGACGCCGCCGCCGACGGAGCGATTGTCGATCGTCGGGATGTCGCGCACCAGCGAACCGTCCGTCTGGAAGACGTAGTTGTTGCTGAGCAGGCCGCCGGTCGGCGAGGTTTGCCCCGTGCAGATCGCGGAACGCCTTGCACCGTTGGTGGCCGTGGCGGCCGGGCAGGCCGTGATCACCGCGCCGCCCAATGAGATGATGCCGAAGGTCGACCCCGGGAAAGCATTGAAAAAGGAGCGATCGGGAACGCCGTCGCCCGCCGGGGGCTCGTTGCGCGCGGTGCCGTCGGGGTTGACGAAGGTCGTCCGCTGCGTCTGGTAGAAACCCGGTACGCCGGTGTAAGCGCCGGTCTGCTCGTTGCGATCACTGAACAGCAGCTGTTCGGACTTGGCATATTCGGCGGAGAAGGTGACGTTGCCGCGCCCTTCGCTGAAATTCTTTCCGTAGATGCCGCTCACCAGATACGAGCCGCGGTCGCCACGCGACGACACACCACCCTGCGCGCGTGCCGACAGGCCGTCGTAATCCTGCTTCAGGACAAAGTTGACGACGCCGGAGACCGCGTCCGAACCGTATACGCCCGAATTGCCGCCGGTGACGACATCGACCCGCTCGATCAGATCGTTGGGGATCGAGTTCGTGTCGATCTGGAAACTGCCCGGCGCACCCGACACATGCCGACGGCCGTTGACCAGCACCAGCGTGCGATCCGTACCCAGGCCGCGAAGGTCGAGCGAGCTGATGCCCGCCGTTCCGATATTCTGGGTGGAGTTCGCCTGGCTCTGCGTCGAGCGCAGCGCGGGGAGACGGTTCAGCGTATCGCCTAGCGACACCTGGCCGACGTTATTGAGCTGCGTCGCCGAAAAAGAGGTGACCGGGATCGAGGTATCGAGATTGGGGCGCGAAATGCGCGATCCGGTGACGACGATTGCCTCGCCGCTGGTCGATTGCGTTTCGGCATCAGCGATCGCCTGATCGGTGGGATCGACCGGATTGCCGGCCTGTCCCTCCGCCGGCAACGTCTGCGCCAGCGCGGCGCCGGAGATAAGCAAGCAGGCAGCCAGGGCGGTGGCGCCCAGCAGGTGATTGACCCTCATTTTGACCCTCTCTGAACCAGACGAGCACGAATGCTCATTCATCGAAGAGAAAGGTTTCGCGGGTGGTCATGCAACTGAAACATGAAGCCAAAGTGTTAATTGTATAAACGTGTTGCAAACCTGATACAGTGCCTGCAACAAACGGAAATATTTCAGAAGCTGTGCGGCCGGCGAAGCCATGTCACCAATGGCTGCCACAGCCGCTCGCGCGCGTGGCTGCCCACGATCATGCCGACATGTCCGACGCCGACATCGTGGCGATCCGGCAGGCCGATCGCGGTGGCCGCGGGCACGATCCGGTCGGTGAGCGAGACGAATTCGGTCGCCGCGCAGCGCATCGCCTGCGGGGCCACCGTGCGCCCGCCCACCTGCCACCGGCCATTGCCCGGCGCATCGTCGGCGAGCAGCCGGAACAGGTCCGCCCCGGCGGCATAGGTCAGCGGCGCGCCCTGGTTGGCCCAGTCCTCCAGCGCCACGAAATTCGCGGCGGCGAGGTCGTCAGCGGTGGCGAACTGTTCGTATTTGGCGACCGTCCGGGCGGGGTCGAGCGTCCAGAAGGCGGTTTGCAATACCTCCATCGGCACGACCCCCAGCGTGCGACAGCCGGGCTCCACCTCGCGCCACAGCCGCGCCATCGCGTCGCGCGCCGGATCGCCATAGCCGGCGAAGCGCCACGGCGCCGCGATCGTCGCGACGCCCGCGACGCGATCTTCCAGCAGCGCCGCCGCCGCGACCGCCAGCGTGCCGCCGAGGCAATAGCCCACCAGCAACGGCGGTCGGTCGCAGCGTGCCAGCAGCGGCAGCAACCGATCGGTGACATGCGCGGCGAGATCGAGGCGCGTGTCCTGTGGCCGGGGGTGGCCCCAATCGACCAGCCAGGCGTGAAAGCCCGCGGCCACGACATGCTCGATCAGGGAACGCCCGGGCGAGAGATCGAGCACGAATGGCGGATTGATCAGCGAGGGGATGAACACCACCGGCGGCCCGTCGCCGCCGTGGTCGCGCAAGCGCGCCGCGCCCTTGCGGCGACGCGCCGGCTTCATCGTCCGACGCGGGCGGGGTGCTTCCTGATACCGGCGCAGCCCCGCCAATGCCGCAGCGCGGCGCTCCGGCGATGCTGCGGTTTCGCCGCGCAACATATCGATAAACAGCGGCAGCGGACGGGGGCCGTGTTGCGGCGCGGAATTTTGTGCGATACCGCTGGTAGAAACGGTCATGGGGAGCTCGCGCGATGAAAAAGCAGCCAAGCGCCGACGGCGCGGTGGTGATCAAGAAATACGCCAATCGCCGTCTCTATAACACCGAAAGCTCCTCTTACATCACGCTGGAACATCTTGCCGCGATGACGCGCGAAGGACGCGAGTTCCGCGTGGTCGACGCGAAGACCGACGAGGATATCACCCACAACGTGCTGACGCAGATCATCATGGAGGAGGAAAGCCGCGGGCAGACGATGCTCCCGGTGAATTTCCTGCGCCAGTTGATCGCGCTCTACGGCGATTCGATGCAGGCGATGGTTCCGGGCTATCTGGATGCGTCGATGGACAGTTTTCGTCGCAACCAGGCGCAGTTCAAGACTGCGGTGGAGGGAGCGTTCGCCGGGTCGCCGTTCGCCGAACTGGCCAAGCACAATATGGCGATGTTCGAGGCGGCGGCGAATGCGTTCAAGCCCGGGCACGGCGCCCCCGGATCCCCGGCATCCGCGTCTGCGTCGGCGCCGGGCACCAAGGACAGCGAGATCGCGGCGCTGAAGGCCGAGCTGGCGACATTGCGCGAAAAGGTGGACAAGCTGGGCGAATAGAACGCCGCCGATCATCGGAGCGGGCGCGCCGAAGCCACGCCCGCTCCATGTCCCTTAGCGTGGCTTGACGAATTTCAGCGTCATGCGATCGCTCTCGCCGATCGCGGCATACGTGGCGCGATCCTGGTCCTTCAGCGCGAAGGTCGGCGGCAGCGTCCACACGCCTTTGGGGTGATCGTGGGTATCCTTCGCGTTGGCGTTGATCGGCGCGCTGCCCGCCAGCCGGAAGCCAGCCGCCTCGGCGAGCCGGCGAACGGTCGACTCCTTCAAATAGCCACTGTCCTTTTCCTTCGCGACATCGGCGCTCTCCGGCAGGCGATGATCGACCACGCCCAGCACGCCACCCGGCTTCAGCATCGTGAACCACGCCGCGAACGTTCGCGCCGCGACCTGATCGCCCGCCATCGTCAGATTGTGGACGTTACGGAACGTCAGCACCACATCCTGGCTGTTCGCTGGCACGTCGCTTTTCCCGGTGGCGGGGTCGATCGTCGCGACCGTGCCGGTCAGCTTCTTCGTCGCCAGCATCGTGCGTGTCGCGTCGGCGGCCTTACCCGAGGAGGGGACGAGCGCGGTATAGCTGCCGCCCGCCGCCGGCAGCCGCGCGAGGATCATGCTGTACCAGCCGCCTCCGGGCGAGAATTCCACCACTTTCGATGCGGGCGTGATGCCGAAGAAGGCGAGCGTCTCGGCGGGATGACGGTAACGGTCGCGCGCACGATCCGCCGCCGGGCGATCGGGCGCGGCGATCGCCTTCGCGATCGCGGCCCGGGCGGTGGGCGCGGCTCGCTGCGCGGCGACCGATTGGACGATACCGCCCGCCCCGGCCAGCGCGATGGCGGTGATGATCGGGGCGAACACGGGCAAACGGCGGTGCGGCATCGATGACTCTCCCGGATGATGGTTATGCGAGGCTGGCGAAGGCGGGAGCGGGGCGCAAGCCCTGCCGGTTCTACTCGGCCGGCCGGTCATCGCCGGGCAGCGCCGGTCGACGTCGCGCCGACCCGCCGTTCCGGCCCCGTCGCCGCGTCAGTAGAATGCCCGCAGCGTCAGGGTCCGCTGGGTCCCGTCGCACAGCGTCAGCGCGACGCGGCGGCCCGCCGTGCCGGTCGGCCATTGCCCAGCGGGGGTCGCGAGTGAGGCGCGCGTCACCGGGGCGCCATCGACCGCGCAGATCGTCTCGCCCGTCTTCCACCCCGCCGCCGCGGCCGGGCTGTTGCGCATGACGTGCAGCACGCGCAGGCGATCGGCGGCGAAGGCGAGCAGCAAGCCGCTGGTGGAGCGCTCGACCGCCGCCGCGCCGGTTTCGCTGAGCAGCATATGTCCGGCGCCAGGGTCGAGCAGCACGCGATAGCGTTGCAGGAAGCCCGATCCGATCCGACCCGCCACCCCGATCGTATCGGAGAAGCCGCCCGCAGGCTCGATCCGCACCTCCACATCGCGCGCCACCGCGTTGCCCAACGCGACGCGCGGCACGATCGTCAGCCCGGTTTCGACCGCGCCCGCAAGGCCGTAGGAGATCGTGCTGGTCGCGGGCGGCCCCAGCGTCGTCCGCGCCCAGGACGCGGCGCCGAGCGTCACTGCCGCGCCATCGCCGGTATCGACGATGACCGGCTTCAGTGCCACGCCGCCGATCGTCAGCGCACTCATATACAATTGACGATCCGGCGCGATAACCAGCGGGGCGGTGGCGCCGGCGAAGGGGATGCGGCCGCTGCGCAGCAGGCGGAACCGGCGGGTGCGATAATCGATGTCGAGCGCATAGGCGGCGGTCAGATCGCGCCCCACCAGCATGTCGACGGTCGCTTCCCCCGCCAGGCCCGCGCGGGTCGCGGCGGCGGGCAGGTCGGCGACGATCACGGTGCCGCCGCGCCGCGTCAGCCCGCCGATCGTCAGCGTGGCCGTCTCCGCCCGCCCCACCGGCAGCGTTCCGCCGATCACGTCCGCCCGCCCCACCGCGTGGACGGGCAGGCGCTGTTCGGTGGCGTAGCGCTGCGCCAGCACCGACACGCTCACCCCCGTATCGAGGATCGCGGTGACGGTGCGCCCGTCGAGTGTCATCGTGAAGCGGATCTGGTTGCCCGGGGTCAGCTCGAACGGCACCCAGCGCGCTTCGCTGTCGGGCGCCAGCGTGGTCACGGGTGCGACCCCCGTCGCGGCGGCGGATGCCGCGACCGGGGTGGCGGCGGCGAGAAGCATCGGCAACAACACCCGACAACCCTTAGGGAATCGTGGCGGGCGCGTCACGTAGGGCGCGCGTCACATCAGCGCCGCGTCACGGGCGAGGGGGTGCCGCCCGCGATCCCACCGGGAGGAGGAAGCCGCGCTCGCCGGCCGCGCTGTTACAGGCACGCCTCCAGGAACGCCTGGTCGAAGCCGAACTGCTTCGCCTTGTCGATCGTATAGGGGCGCAGGCCCATCGAGCGATATTCGCCGATGATCTTGCCGTCCGCGCTTTCGTCGAGATATTCGAACTTGAACAACTCCTGGGTGACGATCACCGGCCCTTCCATCCCGATCACCTCGGTGATGTTGGTGACGCGCCGGCTGCCGTCGCGCAGGCGCTTCACCTGGATGATCATGTCGACCGAATCGGCGATCTGACGGCTGATCGCCTCCTTCGGCACCTTGATGTCCGACATCATCACCATGTTCTCCATACGCGCCAGCGCCTCGCGCGGGGAGTTGGAGTGGAGCGTACACATCGAGCCGTCGTGGCCGGTGTTCATCGCCGCGAGCATGTCGAAACATTCCGCGCCACGGATTTCGCCCAGGATGATGCGGTCCGGGCGCATACGCAGCGCGTTCTTCACGAGGTCGCGGATCGAGATCTCGCCCTGACCCTCAAGGTTCGCCGGGCGCGTTTCCAGCGGCAGCCAGTGCGGTTGCTGGAGGCGAAGCTCCGCCGCGTCCTCGATCGTCAGCACGCGCTCGCCGGGGTCGATCATCTTCGACAAGGCGTTGAGCATCGTCGTCTTGCCCGAGCCGGTGCCGCCCGAGATGATGACGTTGAAACGGCACGCGCCGGCGATCTTCAGCGCGGTGGCCATCTTGCCGGACATGCTGCCGAACCCGGCCATCATGTCGAGCGTGATCGGCTTGGCGGAGAATTTACGGATCGAGATCGCGGTGCCGCGCAGGGAGAGCGGCGGCACGATCACGTTGACGCGGCTGCCATCCTTCAAACGCGCGTCGGCCAGCGGCGTGGTCTGGTCGACGCGGCGGCCGACCGAATTGCAGATGCGTTGCGCGATCTGGAACAGATGCTCCTCGTCGCGAAACTGGACGTTCGCCAGCTCCAGCTTGCCCTTGCGCTCGACATAGGTCTGGTCGGGGCCGTTGACCATGATGTCGGTCACCGCCGCATCGGCGAGCAGTTCCTCGAGTGGCCCCAGTCCCAGCAACTCGTCGACCAGCACCTTTTCCAGCGCGAACTGTTCGCGCCGGTTCAGCGTCAGTTTCAGCTCGGCCAGCACTTCGCCGATGATCGGGCGGAATTCCTCCGCCAGCTCATCCTTGCCCAGCGTCGCGGCGGCTTCCGGGTCGACGCGCTCCAGCAGGCGTGGCAGCACCTGCTCCTTGATCTTGTGAATCGACGCCTCGAACCCCTCGGTACGGCTCTGCCCGGCGTCGCCGCTCGCATTCTGGCGGTCGGCGAGCCGCTGCATCGCGTCGATCTGCGATTGTGGCGTGGTATTGGTGATGTCGATCGCGCCGCGATCGGGCGCGAGCGCCGTGGGGTCGAGCGGCGGGAATTGCTCGCCCGCGGGCGTGGCACCCGCCGGCAACGGTTCGGGGCGGGGCGTCGCGCCCGGTACGGGCCCGCCCTGCATCGGGCGTGCGACACCGAAGCCGCCGCCGCGAGCCGTGCCACCCGTCATGCCGCCATTGCGACGCCCAAAAGCGCTCATCGTACCAGTCCCCAAGTCTTCCACGACGGGGCTAGGGGCGAAGGGTTGATATTCCTCTAACCATCAATCGCGGCGCAATGCGGCGAGAAAGGCGTGTTGCCGCACGGGCGCGGGCAGGAACGCATCCCGCGCGGTGCCCTCGGCGGTCGCGACCCGTCGCGCGGCATCCCGCGCGAAGGCGGCGTCGCCCGGCTCGATCGTCGCGGCCGGGAAATGCCGGCGCAGCGCGCCGTCGCTTTCCCCGAAAGCAGCGTGGGCGATCCCCCGGCCGGTCGCGGCGAGCAGCAGCGGCCCCAGGCTGGTGGGTGCGATTGTCCAGCGGATCGTTTCCCCGCGGCCGCCGCGCCGGCGGGCGGCCGGCGTCATGCCGAGCGCGCCCGCCTCGGCATAGAAGCGGCTCGGTGCGGCATAGCCGGCGTCATAGATCGCGTCGGTGACGCGCGGCGCATCGTGCAGTGCCTGCGCGGCGCGCTCCCGCCGTAGCGCGCGTGCGAAGGCGGCGGGGGTGACCCCGGTGGCGCGCTTGAACAGCCGGTGGAAATGGTGCGGTGCATATCCCGCCGCCGCCGCCAGTTCGGCGAGTGGCACCGGCGCGTCGGCGTGCGCGATCATCGCGGTCGCCCGCGCCACCGCGGCACGATCGCGCGCCACCGCGTCGGGCAGGCAGCGGCGGCAGGCGCGATAACCGCCAGCGCGGGCCGCGGCCGGATCGGCGAAGATCGCGACATGATCGGGATGCGGGCGCCGCGCCGGGCAGCTCGGCCGGCAATAGATCTTCGTCGTGCGCACCGCGACGACGAACCGCCCGTCGAAGGCGCGGTCGCGCCGCTCGAACGCGGCCAGCGCCTCCTGCGTATCGATGGGCATGGCATCGGTCATCCCGATCCTGTACGCCGATCCGGTGGCGCACGCATCCCGTGACTTGCGCTCAAACCGGACGTGCGATCGCGGCGGGCAGGGGAGGGAGCGGATGGACGATCCGGTGCTGGTCGAGCGCGTGGCCGACGGGGTCGCGCTGGTGACGCTTCATCGTCCGGCGGCGATGAACGCCTTGTCGATCGCGATGCGCGCCCGTCTGGCCGAGGTGATGCGCGCCCTCGATCATGACGAGGCGATCCGCTGTGTCGTGTTGACCGGCGCGGGAGAGCGCGCCTTTACCGCCGGACTGGATCTGACGGAACTGGGCACGCAGCCCGGCGCGTTGAGCGCGGCCAATGCAGTGGGGCCGGAGGCGAATCCGGTGCGGGCGATCGAATCGTGCCGAAAGCCGGTGATCGGCGCGATCAATGGCGTCGCGATCACCGGCGGATTCGAGGTCGCGCTGGCATGCGACATCCTGATCGCGGCGGAGCATGCGCGCTTCGCCGACACGCATGCGCGGGTCGGGGTGATGCCCGGCTGGGGGCTCAGCCAGAAACTGTCGCGCTGGATCGGGCCGGCGCGTGCGAAGGAACTGTCCCTTTCCGGGAATTTTCTCGACGCCGCCACGGCGGAGCGCTGGGGGCTGGTCAATCGCGTCGTGCCGGCGGCGGCGCTGCGCGGGGCGGCGATCGCGCTTGCCAGCGATATCGCTTCCGCCGATCCGGCCTTCGTAGTGGCGTACAAGCGGCTGATCGACGACGGTTATGCCCTGCCGTTCGGCGAGGCGATGGCGCTGGAGCACGAACGCTCCACCGCCGCCAATGCGCAGGTCACCCCCGAATCGGTCGCGGCGCGGCGGGCGGCGGTCCAGTCGCGCGGTCGCGCCCAGCGCGGGGCGCCCCCGACGTGAGGCATAGGTGAAACCCCCGCGTCATTCCCGGCGTGCCGCTCCGGTTGCATCCGGGTTTCCCCTTTGCTACGCGCCCGGCATCCCTTGCGAGGTGCGTGCCATACGCGCCATCCGTTCGCATGGGCCGACACCCTTGGGTTTTCGAGGAAAGTGAATCGCGTGGAGAGCTCCAGCGGTAATCAGGGCAGCAGCATCCAGGCCAGCCTCGGCGGTCGTTATGCGAGTGCGCTGTTCGATCTGGCGGTGGAGGCGAAGGCCGTCGACCGTGTCGAGGAAAGTCTGTCCGCGGTGCGGCAGGCGCTGGCCGAATCGGCTGAGTTCCGCACGCTGACCACCTCACCGGTGATCGCGCGCGGCGAGGCGGTGAAGGCGGTGCTGGCCACCGCCGACGCGGTGGGAGTGGACGCCACGACGCGCAGCTTCCTCGGCGTGCTGGCGGAAAACCGCCGGCTGTCGCAGCTGCCGCAGGTGATCCGCGCCTTTCGCGTGCTCGCCGCGCGGCATCGCGGCGAAACCACCGCGGAGGTGACCAGCGCGCACCCGTTGACCCCGGACCAGATCGACGAGCTGAAGCAGCAACTGCGCCGCCGCGTCGGTCGCGACGTGTCGGTCGACCTGTCGGTCGATCCCGAGATCCTTGGCGGACTGGTCGTCCGCATCGGTTCCCAGATGATCGATTCGTCGATCCGCACCCGTTTGAATGCGCTTGCCAGCGCGATGAAAGGCTGACGTAATGGATATCCGCGCCGCAGAAATCTCCAAGGTCATCAAGGACCAGATCGCCAGTTTCGGCACCGAGGCCGAAGTCAGCGAAACCGGCCAGGTGCTGAGCGTCGGTGACGGTATCGCGCGCATCTACGGCCTCGACAATGTCCAGGCGGGCGAAATGGTCGAGTTCGCCAATGGCGTGCAGGGCATGGCGCTCAATCTCGAAGCCGACAATGTCGGCGTCGTGATCTTCGGCTCCGATGCGGAGATCAAGGAAGGCGATACCGTCAAGCGCACCGGCACGATCGTCGACGTGCCGGTCGGCCGGGGGCTGCTCGGCCGCGTGGTCGACGGCCTTGGCAATCCGATCGACGGCAAGGGCCCGATCGTCGCCGAGAAGCGCAGCCGCGTCGAGGTGAAGGCGCCAGGCATCATCCCGCGCAAGTCGGTGCACGAGCCGGTGCAGACCGGGTTAAAGGCGATCGACGCGCTGGTGCCGGTCGGCCGTGGCCAGCGCGAGCTGATCATCGGCGACCGCCAGACCGGCAAGACCGCGGTGGCGATCGATACCTTCATCAACCAGAAGGGCGTCAATCAGGGTTCGGACGAGAGCAAGAAGCTTTATTGCATCTATGTCGCGGTCGGCCAGAAGCGCTCGACCGTCGCGCAGATCGTCCGCCAGCTCGAAGAGAATGGCGCGATGGAATATTCGATCGTGGTCGCCGCGACCGCGTCGGAGCCGGCGCCGCTGCAGTTCCTCGCGCCCTATACCGGCTGCGCGATGGGCGAATATTTCCGCGACAACGGCATGCATGCCGTGATCGTCTATGACGATCTGTCGAAGCAGGCGGTCGCCTATCGCCAGATGTCGCTGCTGCTGCGCCGTCCGCCGGGCCGCGAAGCCTATCCGGGCGACGTCTTCTATCTGCACTCGCGCCTGCTGGAGCGCGCGGCGAAGATGAACGATGACAACGGCAACGGCTCGCTGACCGCGCTGCCGATCATCGAGACGCAGGCGGGCGACGTGTCGGCCTATATCCCGACCAACGTGATCTCGATCACCGACGGGCAGATCTTCCTCGAAACCGACCTGTTCTTCGCGGGCATCCGCCCGGCGATCAACGTCGGCCTGTCGGTGTCGCGCGTCGGCTCGTCGGCGCAGACGAAGGCGATGAAGAAGGTGTCGGGCTCGATCAAGCTGGAGCTGGCGCAATATCGCGAGATGGCGGCGTTCGCGCAGTTCGGCTCGGACCTCGACGCCTCGACGCAGAAGCTGCTCAACCGCGGTGCGCGGCTGACCGAGCTGCTGAAGCAGCCGCAGTTCAACCCGATGCCGTTCGAGGAGCAGACGGTGTCGATCTTCGCCGGCACCAACGGCTATCTCGACGCGGTCCCGGTCAATGACGTGACCCGTTACGAGGCGGCGATGCTGGCGTTCATGCGCGACAAGCACAGCGACGTGCTGACCACGATCCGCGATACGCGCGATCTGGGCGACGAGGCGAAGGGCAAGCTGAAGGCCGCGCTCGACGCCTTTGCGAAGACGTTCGCATAAGGGCTGACTCACAGATGACCGTCATCCCGGCCAAGGCCGGGGTTCAGTCCGACGGTGGAAACCGCATCCCGGCCGCGGCCGGGATGACGGCAAGAGGATAGAATGGCGTCACTCAAGGCCCTCAAGATCCGCATCGGCTCGGTGAAGTCGACGCAGAAGATCACCAAGGCGATGAAGATGGTCGCCGCCGCGAAGCTGCGCCGCGCGCAGGAAGCGGCGGTCGCCGGCCGTCCCTATGCCGAGCGGCTGGAGGCGGTGGTCGCCAGCCTGTCGCGCAACGTCGGCGTCGGCGCGTCGCCGCTGATGGCGGGCACCGGCAAGGATCAGGTGCATCTGCTGGTGGTCGCCACCTCGGAGCGCGGCCTGGCGGGGGCGTTCAACACCAACATTGTCCGCGCCGCGCGCCGCAAGGCGGAGGAGCTGGAGGCCGCGGGCAAGACGGTGCGCTTCTATCTGGCGGGCAAGAAGGGGCGCGTGCTGCGTCGCTTCTACCCGCAGGGCATCGCCGCCGATCATGACCTGTCGGAAGTGAAGACCGTCGCGTTCGACGATGCCAAGGCGATCGCGGACGATCTGATCCGCCGTTACGCGGCGGGCGAGTTCGACGTCGCTCATCTGTTCTACGCCAAGTTCCAGTCGGCGCTGGTGCAGATCCCGACCGGGCAGCAGATCATCCCGGTCGCGATTCCCGAGCGTGCCGAGCCGAAGCTGGCCAATGCCGGCGATGCGTCGGTGGAATATGAACCGAGCGAGGAAGCGATCCTCGCCGATCTGCTGCCGCGCAACGTCGCGATCCAGATCTTCCGCGCGATGCTGGAAAATGCGGCGTCGGAGCAGGGCAGCCGCATGACCGCGATGGACAATGCGACGCGCAACGCGGGCGATATGATCAAGCGGCTCAGCATCCAGTATAACCGCGCGCGGCAGGCGGCGATCACGACCGAGCTGGTCGAGATCATCTCCGGCGCCGAGGCGCTGTAAACGATGTCCGTCGCCCCTGCGACAGCAGGGGCCCCATGTCTCTCCGTCTTGAGAGACGCCGAGTGTTGAAATAGACATAGGCCCCCGCCTTCGCAGGGGCGACGAAGAGGTAAGACAATGGCCACCGTCCTAGAGGATCGCCCGACCGTTTCGGGCAGCAACAATGTCGGCCGCATCAGCCAGGTGATCGGCGCGGTGGTCGACGTCCAGTTCGACAACAACCTGCCCGCGATCCTGTCCGCGCTGGAAACCGACAATAACGGTCAGCGGCTGGTGCTCGAAGTCGCGCAGCATCTGGGCGAGAATATCGTCCGCACGATCGCGATGGACTCGACCGAGGGGCTGACCCGCGGCCAGAACGTCACCGACACCGGCGTGCAAATCCAGATGCCGGTTGGCCCGGCGACGCTGGGGCGGATCATGAACGTCGTCGGCGAGCCGATCGACGAGCGCGGCCCGATCGCCACCGACGTGCGTGCCCCGATCCACGCGAAGGCGCCGGAATTCATCGAACAGTCGACCGAGGCCGCGATCCTCGTCACCGGCATCAAGGTGATCGATCTGCTCGCGCCTTATGCGAAGGGCGGCAAGATCGGCCTGTTCGGCGGCGCCGGCGTCGGCAAGACGGTGCTGATCCAGGAACTGATCAACAACATCGCGAAGGGCCATGGCGGCACCTCGGTGTTCGCGGGCGTCGGCGAGCGTACCCGCGAGGGCAACGACCTGTATCACGAATTCCTCGACGCGGGCGTCATCGCCAAGGATGCCGAAGGACGCGCGATCAGCGAGGGGTCGAAGGTGGCATTGGTCTATGGCCAGATGAACGAGCCGCCGGGCGCGCGCGCGCGCGTCGCGCTGTCGGGCCTGACGATCGCGGAATATTTCCGCGACCAGGAAGGGCAGGACGTGCTGTTCTTCGTCGACAACATCTTCCGCTTCACGCAGGCGGGCGCGGAAGTGTCGGCGCTGCTGGGCCGTATTCCGTCGGCGGTGGGTTACCAGCCGACGCTGTCGACCGACATGGGTGCGCTGCAGGAGCGCATCACGTCGACCAACAAGGGCTCGATCACCTCGGTGCAGGCGGTGTACGTCCCCGCCGACGACTTGACCGATCCGGCGCCGGCGACCTCGTTCGCGCACCTTGATGCGACGACGGTGCTGAGCCGCGCGATTTCCGAGCTGGGTATCTATCCGGCGGTGGATCCGCTCGATTCGACCAGCCGCGTGCTGGAGCCGCGCGTCGTCGGCCAGGAGCATTATGAGACGGCGCGCGCCGTCCAGGCGATCCTGCAGAAGTACAAGGCGCTGCAGGACATCATCGCGATCCTGGGCATGGACGAACTGTCCGAGGAAGATAAGCTGACCGTGCAGCGCGCGCGCAAGATCCAGCGTTTCCTGTCGCAGCCGTTCCACGTCGCGGAAGTGTTCACCGGCATCTCGGGCAAGTTCGTCCAGATCGAGGATACGATCCGCAGCTTCAAGGCGGTGGTGAACGGTGAATATGATCACCTGCCGGAAAGCGCCTTCTACATGGTCGGCGGGATCGACGAGGCGGTCGCCAAGGCCGAGAAGATGGCGCAGGAGGCGTAAGCCTCGCGCGTTGACGCCCCTCCCCGGCCGGGGAGGGTAGGGGTGGGGGCCGTCGCCGACGGTCTCGCCGAACCCCGCCCCACCCGCTACCCCTACCGCGACGGGTCGGGGGCTTGAGGTAACGACATGCTGCATTTCGAACTCGTCACCCCGGAACGCCTCGTCCGCTCGGAGGAGGTCTTCATGGTGACCGTCCCCGGCACCGATGGCGATTTCGCGGTGCTGGAGGGCCATGCGCCCTTCATGTCGACGATCCGCGACGGCGAGGTGCTGGTGCAAAAGGCGCAGAACGGCGCACCCGAGCGGATCGCGATCCGTGGCGGCTTCGCCGAGGTGAATGCCAGGGGCCTGACGGTGCTGGCGGAACACGCCGACTGAGCCATCGCGGACGCTGGCCGTTCCGCCCCGCTATGGGGACCGCCAGCCTTCGCCGGCGCGTAACGCCGCAGGGGCGCGACGGTCGCGCCCCAATACCATTCCCGATATCGCCGCGTTGCGTCGCTACAGAAAACTGTACGGATCGACGTCGACCGCCACCCGCACCTTGGTGCTCCACTCCAGCCCGCCCAGCCAGTCGCGAATGACGTTCTGTACGTCGAGCGCGCGGCGCGCGTGGACGAGCAGGCGATAGCGATGCCGCCCGCGCAGCATCGCCAGCGGCGCCGGGGCCGGGCCATAGACCTCCATCCCCTCGACCCGCGGCGCACTGCGCCCGATCGCGCGGGCGATCTCCAGCGCAGCGGGCTGGTCCTCCGACGAAACGATGATCGCGGCATAGCGGCCGAACGGCGGCGCGCCGGCTTCCTGCCGCGCCTCGGTCTCGGCGGCATAAAAGGCTTCCGCATCCCCGGTGACGAGCGCGCGCATCACCTGCGCCTTGGGGCTGTGCGTCTGGATGAAGACGTGCCCCGGCTTTTCTCCGCGCCCGGCGCGGCCCGATACCTGACGGATCTGCTGAAAGGTGCGTTCCGCCGCGCGCAGGTCGCCGCCGTCGAGCCCCAGATCGGCGTCGATCACGCCGACCAGCGTAAGATTGGGGAAATGATAACCCTTGGTGACGAGCTGCGTGCCGACGACGATGTCGATCGCGCCGGCCTCCATACGACCGACGAACTCCGCCGCCTTCGCCGGAGACCAGATCGTGTCGGATGTCACGACCGTGACGCGCGCCTCGGGGAAAAGTACCGCGACCTCATCCGCGATCCGCTCGACACCCGGGCCACAGGCGACCAGCGAATCCTCGCTCTGGCATTCCGGGCATAGTCGCGGGACCGGCTCGATATGGCCGCAATGATGGCACGCCAGCCGCCGTGTCAGCCGATGCTCGACCATCCAGGCGGTGCAATTCGGGCATTGGAACCGGTGCCCGCACGTTCGGCACAGCGTCAGCGGGGCATAGCCACGCCGGTTCAGGAACAGCAGCGACTGTTCCTGTCTTTCAAGCGCCGCGCGCATCGCGTTCACCAGTCGCGGGCTGATCCAGCGCCCCCGTTCGGGTGGTTCCTCGATCAGGTCGATCGCTTCGATCGTCGGCAGCTCCGCCGCGCCGTAGCGCCCTGGCAGCTTCACTTCGGCATAATTGCCGAGCGCCACCTGATGCCGGGTTTCGATCGCGGGGGTGGCGGAGGCGAGGATCACCGGGCAGCGTTCGAACAGCCCGCGCATCACCGCGACGTCGCGCGCGTGATAATGGACCCCGTCCTCCTGCTTGAAACTCGTTTCATGCGCCTCGTCGACGACGATCAGTCCCAGCGTCGCGAAGGGCAGGAACAGCGCGGAACGCGCGCCGACGGTGACGCGCGCCTCGCCGCTGGCGATCGCGCGCCACGCGCGGCGGCGCTGCGTCGCGCGCAACCCGCTGTGCCAGGCGACCGGCTCGCAGCCGAAGCGATCGTGGAAACGCTTCAGGAACGGCTCGGTCAGCGCGATCTCGGGCAGCAGCACGAGCACCTGCCGGCCGGCCCGCAGCGCGGCGGCGACCGCCTCGAAATAGACTTCGGTCTTGCCCGATCCGGTGACGCCGTCGAGCAGCGTGGTGCGATACGCCGCCGCGTCGACATCGGCGACCAGCCGCGCCGCCGCCGCGCGCTGATCGGGTGATAGCCGGGGCGGCGCAAAGCCGGGATTGGGAAGGGGGAAGGGGCTGTCGACATCCACCTCCACGCCCTCGATCGCGCCGGCCTTGACCAGTCCACGGATCACCCCGTCGCTGACGTCGGCGATCGTCGCCAGCTCGCGGATCATGCCCTGGCGGTCGCCGATCCGCTCGAGCGCCTGGGCGCGCTGCGGAGTCAGCCGGTCGGGCACGAGGCCGGTGGCGCGATATTCGATCGCGGTGCGCGATCCCTCCAGCGCGGCACTCGACGACAGCGCCATGCGCACCACCGCGGCGGGCGGGGCGAGATAATAATCGGCGGTCCATTCGATCAGCCGGCGCAGCGCCGGGCGCAGTGGCGCCACGTCGGCCACGCCCAGCAGGTTGCGCAGGCGATTGTCGCCCACCTCCGCGTCGGAGGGCATCCGCTCCGGCTCCCACACCACCCCGACCAGCTGGCGCGGGCCCAGCGGCGCGACGACGATCGAACCCGGCTCGACCGTCATGCCATGCGGCACGCGATAGTCGAGCGGGCCCAGCGCCGAATTGAGGACGAGAACGCGCGCGCGGGAGGACATGCCCGCCCCATATGGGAGCAACGGACGGCGGGGGGAAGCCGGTGTCGTGCGTCGCGTTCAGGCGGCGCGGCGCGTCGGCGTCGCGCGGCGTTGCCCGACCCGCGCGCGCTTCGCCGCGTAGAGCATCGTGTCGGCGCGACGGGCGAAATCACGCAGCGAGTGGCACGTGTCGTCGAACGCGGCGATCCCGATCGAGCCGCCGCTCGTCATCGTCACGCCATCGACCGTCACGCTGAGGTGCAGCAGATCCTCGATCCTGTCGCGCACATGGTCGGCGGCGGCGATCAGCGCCGGGTCGGTGATGATCAGCGCGAATTCGTCGCCGCCGATCCGTGCGGCCAGGCAATCCCGCAACCAGGGCTGGCGAAGCGCGAGGCCGGTCATGCGCAGCACGTCGTCGCCGGCATCGTGGCCGAGCGTGTCGTTGATCGCCTTGAATCCGTCGAGATCGATCAGCGCCAGCAGCAGCGGCTCTCCCGAACGCCGTGCGCTGGCCATCGCTTCTTCCAGCCGCCGGTCGAACGCGGCGCGGTTCGCCAGCCCTGTCAGCGCGTCGGTATCGGCGGAGTGGCGCAGGCGCGACTCCAGTATGTGCTGGTCGGTGATGTCGCTGAACACGCCGAGCACGCCGACCACCCGCCCGTCGACGATTTCCGGCTCGCCCATCGATCGCACCCGGCGAATCGCGCCATCGACGGTGACGAAATCGCATTCGAGATCGAACGGCTGCTGCTGTTCGATGGCTTGCGTCAGGGCAATGCTCAGCCGGCGGCGCGATTCCGGTGGATAGAAGCGCATGGCGGTCTGCACGTCGGGATGTTCGCCGACCGGCAGGCCGTGGATGCGAAAGACGTTGTCGGACCAATGCGGCATGTCGCCGGGTACGGGCAGCCACCATGATCCGATCGCGGCGATCCGCTCCGCCTGACGGAAGATGCGGTCCTGTCGCTCGCGGGCCGCCAGCATCTCTTCGCGCTGAACGACCAGATCGGTGGCGCGCAGCGTGGTGCGCCGCGCCTCCAGCAGCGCTTCCGCCAATGCGGCGAGATGGCCGAGCGCGACGATCCCGGCGTCGCTCTGGCGGCGCGGCATGGTGTCGATCACGCATAGGGTGCCGATCGCGTGTCGCTGCCCGTTCTGATCAGTCGCGTGCAACGGCGCGCCGGCGTAGAAGCGCATGCCCTCGGCCACCAGCGGCGAGCCGCCGAATCGTGGGTCGGTGGCGGTATCGTGGAGCACGCACACACGATCACCGCGAATCACCTGATCGCAAAAGGCGATGTCGCGGCGGATCTCACGCGGGGAGGGCGCGCTCGCCGCCTTCACCCACAGCCGGTCCTTGTCGACCAGATTGAGCATCGCCAGCGGGCATTCGAGCATTTGCGCCGCGAGCGCGACCAGCGCATCGAATTCCTTCTCGGGCTCGCTGTCGAGCAGCGCCAACGCATGCAATGTCGCCAGCCGCGCGCGTTCGGAATCGTCGGGCTGACCGGCGGTTGTAAGAATGCGATCCATGGCGGTTCCTTGCGGCAGGCAAGGTTAATTTTGCTTTGCGCATGTCGGCGGATGCGGCGACAAGCGAGCGTGATGACATCGGGTGAGCTGGCACTCCCGACCCTGTGGTCGATCCATCTGGCGCGTGACCGGCGCCGGTCGGAACATACCGTGCGCGCCTATCGCGCGACCGCGGAGCGGCTGCTGCTGTTTCTGGCGCGACACTGGGGCGGGCCGGTTGACCGTGCCGCGCTGGCGCGGATCGATGCCGCCGACCTGCGCGCCTATCTGGCGTTCCGGCGCGCGGCGGGGTTGCAGAACGCCTCCGCCGCGCGCGAGCTGTCGGCGGTGCGCGGATTTCTCGGCTGGGCCGCGGGGGATGGGGCCACGCCCCGGTTGCGGGGGCCGCGCGTCAAGAAAGGGCTGCCGCGCCCAATCGCTCCGGCCGAGGTGGTGGCGCTGGCGGAACAGGTGGCGGAAGATAGCGACGAACCGTGGGTGGCGGCCCGCGACTGGGCGGTGCTGCTGCTGCTGTACGGGGCGGGGCTGCGGATCGGCGAGGCGCTGACGCTGACGGGTGCGATCCTGCCGCTGGGCGAGACGATCGCCGTCACCGGCAAGCGGGCGAAGACGCGGGTGGTGCCACTGCTCCCCGCGATCCGTGATGCGATCGAACGCTATGTCGCGCTGATGCCATGGCCGATAGCGCGCGAGGCGATCCTGTTTCGCGGGGTGAAGGGCGGTGCCCTGTCGGCCGATGTGGTGCGCGCTCGGGTAAGGGCGGCGCGCACGCGGCTGGGCCTGTCCGATCGCACCACGCCACATGCGTTGCGGCACAGCTTCGCGACCCACCTGCTGGGGCGCGGCGCGGACCTGCGCGCGCTGCAGGAGCTGCTGGGCCATGCCAGCCTGAGTTCGACCCAAATCTATACCGCGGTGGACGCGGCGCACCTGCTGGACGTCTATCGCAACGCCCATCCGCGCGCCTGACGCGCGCTATCCGCGCGGCTTCCACGTCACGACGCGCCAGGCATAATAGGCCAGCGCCACCACCGTCAGCGCGATGCCGACCGGGCCGACATAGCGGTCCAGTTCCGCAAAACGGGTGCCGAGGAAATAGCCCGCACCGGCCAGCACGCTGTTCCAGATCGCGCTGCCCAGAAACGTCATCACCAGGAACCGCCCGAGCGGCATCGCCGCCATCCCCGCCGGCAGCGAAATCAGGGTGCGGAACGTCGGCATGAAGCGAAAGACGAAGATCACCCAGCCGCCGTGGTGATGGAAGAAACTGCGCACGCGGCAGACATCGTCCCAGTCCATCGTCAGCCAGCGGCCGTGGCGCTCGACGAACGGCTGGAAGCGTTCATACCCCAGCCGCCGGCCGATTTCATACCAGAAGACATTGCCCGCGGTGGTGCCGGCGGTGCCCCACAGGATCAGCGGCAGAATCTCCATCTGCTCGCGCGCGACCGCGATCCCCCCCAGCCCCATGATCACTTCCGACGGGATCGGCGGGATGATGTTTTCCAGCGCCATCAGCAGGAAGATGCCGAAATAGCCGCCCCAGACGATCCAGTTGACGATGAAGTCGGTCATGGGGCTGGACGTGTCATCATGCGGGCGGGCAACGTGCGCGTCGGCACGCCGTTCCCCCGGGCCACGGTCATCGGATCGGCGCCGTCAGCCCCGTGCCGCCAGCCGGCGATCGATCGCGTCCCAGATCAGCCCGGCGACATCGGTGCCGTCAAAACGCTCGATCGCGACGATCCCGGTCGGGCTGGTGACGTTGATCTCGGTCAGCCATTCGCCGCCGATCACGTCGATCCCGACGAAGATCAGCCCGCGCCGTTTCAGCTCCGGCCCCAGTTCGGCGCAGATCGCGCGCTCGCGCTCGGTCAGTCCGGTCTTTTCCGCCGACCCGCCGACCGCCAGGTTGCTGCGGAACTCGCCTTCCCCTGGCAGGCGGTTGATCGCGCCGGCGACCTCCCCGTCGACCAGCACGATGCGTTTGTCGCCCTTCGCCACGTCGGGCAGGAACGCCTGCACCATATGCGGCTCGCGCCACGTCTGGTTGAACACTTCCATCAGCGCGGACAGATTCTCGCCTTCCGCGCCCACCCGGAAGATCGCCTTGCCACCATTGCCATGGAGCGGCTTCACCACGATCGCGCCATGCTGTTTCAGGAACGCGCGCGCCTCGTCCAGCGAGCGGGTCACCAGCGTCGGCGGCATGAAATGCGCGTAATCGAGCACGAAGACCTTTTCGGGCGCGTTGCGCACGCTGACGGGATCGTTGACCACCAGGGTACGATCCGCGATCCGCTCCAGCAAATGGGTCGCGGTGATATAGCCCAGGTCGAATGGCGGATCCTGTCGCATCAGCACCACATCGACCTCGTCGCCCAGATCAAGCGACACCGGCGCATCGAAGCGGAAATGGTCGCCGGCGACCCGCTGCACCGTCACCGGATGCGCCCGTGCCCACAGTCGCCCGTCGGACCAGTTGAGCGCCTCCGCCGCATAATGGAACAGCCGATGCCCGCGCGCCTGCGCGGACAGCATCAGCGCGAAGGTGGAATCGCCCGCGATGTTGATCTGATCGAGCGGGTCCATCTGGACAGCGACGGTAAGCGGCTGGGTCATGTGCCGCGATGTAGGCGCGGGGGGCGGGGCTGTCAGCCTCCGATCCACGCATTTTCGATGTGACGCGGGCGCGCGCCGGGGGCCAGCAGGATCACGTCGATGCGGATATCCTCGCCGGGGGTGGCATAGCGGGGCATCAGCACCTCCGCTGCCGCCGCGACCCGCGCCAGCCGCCGCTCGTCGATCGCATGGTCGAGTTCGGCGACGTGGCGGCGGGTCTTCACCTCGACGAAGGCGACGAGGCGGCCGCGCCGCGCGATGAGATCCACCTCACCCGCCGGGGTGCGCACCCGGCGATCGAGAATCTGCGAGCCCTTCAGCCGCAGCCACCACGCCGCCAGTCGCTCCCCACGCCGGCCCGCTTCCTCTGCGGCGATGCGGCGGGGGGAGGGCGGGCGGCGGGCCATCATCGCGCGACCATGGCGGCGCGGACGGGCGGCGGCAAGCGGAGTGGCGCCCGCCCCGCGCGAGCGGGCGTCCGGCCGCCCGCCGCGCCTTACCCTTCCTCCTTTATCGCGAGGGCGCGCGCATAGAGCGCCTTGCGATCCAGCCCGAGCGCCTTGGCGACCTCGCCGGCCGCTTTCGACGCCGGCAGGCGGGTCAGCGCCTCGCGCAGCGCCGCATCGCCGTCCTCCGCGCTGGCGGGGGCGGGGGGATCGGGGGGCGCGACGACGACGACGATCTCGCCCTTCGGCGGCGCGTCGGCATAGCGCGCGGCAAGCGTCGTCAGCGTGCCCGTTACCGCTTCCTCGAATTTCTTGGTGATCTCACGCGTGACCGCCGCCTCGCGGTCGCCCAGCCGCTGCGCCAGCGCACCGAGGCAGGCGGCCAGGCGCGGCCCCGATTCGTACAGGATCAGCGTCGCGCGCACCGCCGCGACTTCCGCGATCGCTTCCGCACGGGCCTGTTCCTTCGCGGGCAGGAATCCCATGAACAGGAACCGGTCGGTCGGCAGCCCCGCCAGCGTGAGCGCGGCGATCGCGGCGCACGGGCCGGGGATCGTCACCACCGCATGCCCCGCCGCCCGCGCCTCGCGCACCAGCTTGAAACCGGGATCGGAGATCAGCGGCGTGCCCGCGTCGCTGACCAGCGCGACCGCCTCGCCGGCCATGCGCGCGATCAGCCCGGGGCGGACCTGCGCGGCATTGTGATCATGGTACGGCAGCATCGGTCGCTTGATACCGACGTGACGCAACAAGCCGGCCGTCACGCGCGTATCTTCTACGGCGATTACATCGGCTTGCGACAGGATGGCGGCGGCACGGGGCGACAGATCACCGAGATTGCCGATCGGTGTGGCGACGATGTAGAGGCCGGGAGATAAAGCGTTCACGGGAGATGTCATGGCAGAGGGGAACGCGGGGCTGCAACGGTCCAGCGCATCACACGCATCGGAAGCGGGAAAGATGGAGCGTCGGGGTGGGCGGCTTCGTGCCGGCATGGGCCGGGTAACCGCGGTCGCGGCGGCGATGCTGCTGGCCGCCTGTTCCACCATCGTGCCGCGCGGCCCGGTGCAGCAGAGCCGCCCCGAGCCGACACGCCCCGAAACCCGGCCGACCCAGCCGGAGGTGGCGCAGGGCCTGCCGCGCGACAATGAGCGCCATCGCGTCGCGCTGCTGGTGCCCCTGTCGGGCGCCAACGCCGGAGTCGGCCGCAGCCTAGCCAACGCCACCCAGCTCGCGCTGCTCGACACCCGGAATCAACAGGTGCGGATCACCAGCTACGACACCGCCACCGGGGCGGGGGCGGCGGCGCAGCGGGCGATCGCGGATGGGGCGCAACTGATCCTCGGCCCGTTGCTGGCGGACGATGTGCGCGTCGTCGGCCCGATCGCCCGGGCGGCGGGCGTGCCGGTATTGTCCTATTCCAACGATGTCAGCGTCGCTGGCAACGGTGCCTACCTGCTGGGTTACGCGCCGGCGCAGGCGATCGAGCGTGTCGTCGCTTACGCCAGTGGCAAGGGGATCAGCAATTTCGGCGGGCTGGTGCCGAACGCCCTGTACGGCAGCCGCGCCTCGACCGCCTTCCTGCGCGCCGTCGAACAGGCGGGCGGGCGGGTCACCTCGTTGCAGACCTATGATCGTGGATCGGGCGCGGTCGCCGGGGCGGTGCAGCGCATGGCCAAGGACGCGCCGTTCGGGGCGGTGCTGATCGCGGACGGCGCGGCGCAGGCGAATGCCGCCGCGCCGTTGCTGCGCCGCGCGAGCCCGTCGACGCAGCTGCTCGGCACCGAATTGTGGAATTCGGACAACAATATCGCCACCGCCACCGCGCTGAATGGCGCGTGGTTCGCGAGCGTGCCGAATGCGATGTACCGGCAATATGCGCGCAATTATCGCACGCGCTTCGGCACCTCGCCCTATCGCCTGTCCAGCCTGGGGTACGATTCGGTCCTGCTGGTGGTGCGTATCGCGCGTGACTGGCAAACGAACACGCGCTTTCCCGAGGCGCGGTTGCGGGATGCGGATGGCTTCGTCGGAATCGACGGGGCGTTCCGCTTCGGGCGCGACGGCGTCGCCGAGCGCGCGCTGGAGGTGCAGGAAATCCGGGGCAATACCACCGTGACGGTGTCGGCCGCGCCGGTCGGGTTCGGCAAGTAACGGGGCGATCCGCCGGCGGAAGATCCCGGCCCGCGCCGGGATAACCGATCTGCCGAAAGTCCGTCGCGTCGCCCCGGCGATCGCCGGGGCCGTCGAATGCCGCTACCCCCGCACGACGCGGGGCAGGATCGCGTCGAGCAGCAGGATCCCCGCGTCGGTCACACGTAGCCAATCCCCGTCGCGCTCCAGCAGCCCCGGCAGCGCGTCGATCGCCGCCTCGTCCACCAGCGCCGCGACGGGCATGCCGCTGATCCGCGCGATCCGTGCGAGATCGACTCCCTCCGCCAGGCGAAGCCCCATCAGCAGCGCCTCATGCGCGCGGGCTTGCGGTGCCAACGGCTCCTCGCTCTCGATCCCGTGGCAATGGCGATCGATCGCCGCCAGCCAGTTTTCAGGCTTGCGCCGCCGGACGCTGGCAAGCCGATGCCGCCGCCCGTGCGCGCCGGGGCCGATCCCGGCATAGTCGCGATAGCGCCAGTAAGCGAGATTGTGGCGGCTTTCAGCGCCGGGCCGGGCGTGGTTCGATACCTCATAGGCGGGGATGCCGGCGTCAGCGGTCATCGCGCGTGTCAGTTCGAACAGATCGGCGGCGGCATCGCCATCGGGGATCGTCAGCCGCCCCGCCGCCGCCTCGGTCGCGAAGCGGGTGCCGGGCTCGATCGTCAGCTGATATAGCGACAGATGCTCGGTCCCGAACGACAGCGCGCGGGCCAGCTCCGCTCGCCAGGCCTCGGCGGTCTGCGCCGGCCGGGCGTAGATCAGATCGAAACTGACCCGCGCGAAGGCGCGCTGCGCCACCGCCAGCGCCGCCAGTCCCTCACCCACGTCATGCGCGCGCCCCAGAAAGCGCAAGGCCGCGTCATCGAGCGCCTGTAGCCCCAGCGAGACGCGGTTGACCCCGGCGGCAGCGATATCGTCGAACCGCGCCGCCTCGACCGAGGAGGGATTGGCCTCCAGCGTGATCTCGATATCGCCATCCGGGCGCCATGCCTGAATGGCGGCATCGATGATCGCCGCGACCGTCGCGGGTGGCATCAGCGACGGCGTGCCGCCGCCGAAGAAGATCGATCCCAGCCGCCGCCCCGGCAGCAGCGCGGCCTCATGCGCAAGGTCGGCGAGCAGCGCGTCGCGCCAGCGCTGCTGGTCGACGGAGTCGCGGACATGGCTGTTAAAGTCGCAATAGGGGCATTTGGAGACGCAGAACGGCCAGTGGACGTAGAGCGCGAGCGGTGTGTCGTCGCCGTCGTGGGCGATGGGCGCGGAGGCGCCGGTCGCAGTGGAGGCATTGTCGGGCAGCATGGTCGCGCCGATATGGCGGCGATGCGACCGAAACGCCATGCCGCCGTCCCGATCCTGTCCGCGCTGCTGCTCGCGGGCTGTTCGGCCGGGGCGAGCGCGCCGCCGCGCGTGGTGGAGCCGCGGCCTGACAGCGCACCCGCGCCGCGGGGCACGGCGGCACTGCGCGCGGCGATGCTGACGGGCCATAACAGGGCGCGGGCGGCGGTCGGTGTCGCGCCGCTGGTGTGGGACGACACACTCGCGGCGGCGGCGCGGGATTATGCGCGGCAGATGGCGCGCACCGGGCGCTTCGCGCATGCCGAACAGTCGCAGGGGCCGAACCGGCAGGGGGAAAACCTCTTCACCGGCACGCGCGGCGCCTATCGTTATGATGAGATGGTCGATCTATGGGTCGATGAGCGCCGTGATTTCGCCAATCGCACGGTGCCGGGCGCATCCATATCGGGCAATTGGGCGGGGGTGGCGCATTATGTCCAGATCGTCTGGCGCGGCACCCGCGCGGTCGGCTGCGCGATGGCATCCGGCGCAAGCGACGATTATCTGGTGTGCCGGTACAGCCCAGCGGGCAATGTCGTCGGGCAAAAGGCGTTCTGAGGCGATCGCCTTCCAGCGAGTCCTGCCCGGCAAGGGGCGGAACGACGGGATATCGATCCGCCCCAGAACAATTCGCCCTAGAAGACTGCCGCGACCATCTGCCGGAAGGCATCGCCTCGGTGGCTGATGCCGTTCTTTTCGGCCTCGTCGATCTCGCCGAAGGTGCGGTCCTCGCCGACCGGCTGGAACACCGGATCATAGCCATGGCCCTTGTCGCCGCGCGGCGGCCAGACGAGCGTGCCGTCGACCCGACCCTCGAACCATTCGACATGGCCATCGGGCCACGCCAGCGCCAGCGCACAGACGAAATGCGCGTCGCGCGGTGCATCGGGGATCGCGCGCAGCTTCTCCTCGATCAGCCGCATCGCCATTCCGAAATCGCGCTGCTCGCCGCCCCAGCGTGCCGAGAAGATGCCCGGATCGCCGTTCAGCGCATCGACGCACAGGCCGCTGTCGTCGGCCAGCGCGGGCAGCCCCGCCAGGTCCGCCGCCGCCCGCGCCTTCAGCTCGGCGTTCATCACGAAGGTGGTGCCGGTCTCCTCCGGTTCGGGCAGGTCGAGCGCGCCGGCGGAGACGACGTCCAGCCCGCGCCCTTCCAGCAGCGCCGCGATCTCGCGCACCTTGCCCGCATTGTGGCTGGCGATCACCAGCTTGCCGGGTTGCAGCTTGCGGATCGCCTGCGGCTCGGCGCCCTCACCGCTCATGCGACCGCCTTTGCCTGTGCGGCGAAGATCTCGGTACAGCCGATGCGCGCCAGCCGCAGCAATCGCAGCAGCGCCTCTTCGTCATAAGTGGCGTGTTCGGCGGTCGCCTGCACTTCGGCGATATGGCCGTTTTCCAGCAGGACGAAATTGGCGTCCGCGTCGGCGTTCGAATCCTCGTCGTAATCGAGGTCGAGCACTGGCTGGCCCTGATAGATGCCGCAGGAAATCGCGGCGACCTGCTGTCGGATCGGATTGGCGGTCAGCTTGCCCTCCGCCACCAGCTTGTCCACCGCCAGCCGCAGCGCGACCCATGCGCCGGAGATCGACGCGGTGCGCGTGCCGCCATCCGCCTGGATCACGTCGCAATCGATCGTGATCTGCCGCTCGCCCAGCAACGCCATGTCGGTCACCGCGCGCAGGCTGCGCCCGATCAGCCGCTGAATCTCCTGCGTCCGCCCGGATTGCTTGCCCTTCGCGGCCTCGCGGCTGCCGCGCGTGTGGGTCGCCCGCGGCAGCATGCCATATTCGGCGGTCACCCAGCCCTGCCCCTTGCCGCGCAGGAATGGCGGCACCCGTTCCTCCACCGAGGCGGTGACCAGCACCTTGGTATCGCCGAAGCCGATCAACACCGATCCTTCCGCATGACGGGTGAAACGGGGCTCGATCGTGATCGCGCGCATCTGGTCTGGGGCGCGGCCGCTGGGGCGCATGACAGTCTCCTGAAAACCGGGATGGCCCGCCCTAGGGGGTCAGGCGTCAGGCAACAAGAGCGTCCTCGCCGGGGCGCGTCAGCCATTGCCGCGCCGCGCCGGCGTCCTCGAACAGGCGCAGATAGGGCTGCGTCATCACCCGACGCACCTGCGCGCGCATGATCGTATGCGTGGCGACGATGCCGATTCGGCTGGCGCGCGGGAAGTGCCCCAGCGCCCCCTCGAACGCGAGCAGGGTGGCGCGGGGTTGCGCGATGCAGGCGCGCATGTCGATCAGCAGCCGGTAGCCGGGGCGGAAGCGCTCGCGCAGAAAGGCCTGATGCAGGTCCGCCGAATAGATCGCGACTTCCTCGGGCGTGAAGATGCGCTGCCATTCGATATCTAACAAGTTGAGAAGATGGTCGAATTGATACCGATACATGATGTTCCCCCACGATCACGGATTGCCGGGGGAAGGTTGCCAGATGATGAAGTCCGGGCCGTTGAGACGCCCGGCTGTGTACCCTACATGCAGATCATGGTCGCTACGCCTCCGATCACCGAGCTGACCGATCGCGCGCGCGATATCTTTCGCCGCGTCGTCGACGGCTATCTCGAGAGCGGGCAGCCGGTCGGATCGAAGACGCTGGCGCAGGCGGGATTGAATCTGTCGCCGGCATCGATCCGCCACGTGCTGGCGCAGCTGGAGACGCTGGGTCTGCTCGCCGCGCCGCACACTTCGGCGGGACGCATGCCCACCGATGCCGGGCTGCGCCTGTTCGTCGACGGCATGATGCAGGCGCACGAGCCGACGCAGGAGGAGCGCGCGCAGATCGAGGCGCGGGCGGAAACGCATGGCCCGGTCGAAGAGGCGCTGGCGGCGACCACCGCCGCGCTGTCCGGCCTGTCGGCCTGTGCCGGGCTGGTGATGGTGCCGAAGCGCGAGGCGGTGCTGCGCTCGATCGGTTTTGTCCCGCTGGGGCAGGCGCAGGCGCTGGCGGTGCTGGTGGCGGAGGACGGTTCGGTCGAGAATCGGGTGATCGACCTGCCCGCCGGGGTGCATCCGGGGGCGCTGGTGGAGGCGGGCAATTACATGACCGCCCGGCTCGGCGGATTGACCCTGGGGGAGGCGCGCCAGCGGCTGGACAGGGAAATGGCGGCGGGGCGCAGCGCGCTCGACACGGCCGCACGCGCACTGGTCGAGCGCGGGCTGGCGGTGTGGAGCGAGGACGGCGCGCGCCGCCCCGTGCTGATCGTGCGCGGACAGGGGCGGCTGCTCGACGATGCCGACGCGGCGCATATCGAGCGCGTACGCGGGCTGCTCGACGATCTGGAAGGAAAACAGGAGATCGCGGCGCTGCTGGACAGTGCCCGTGCGGGCGATGCCACGCGAATCTTCATCGGGGCGGAGAATAATCTGTTCACGCTGAGTGGGTCGTCGGTGATTGCCAAGCCGTTTCGCGGCATCGACGGGCGGGTGGTTGGCGTGGTGGGGGTGATCGGCCCGACTCGGTTGAACTATGCGCGTGTCGTACCCATGGTGGATTTCACCGCGGCGACGCTGGCCCGCCTGATGGGGTAGCGCGACCGTCGCATCGCCCTTGCGCGACACTCGAACGATAAGACAGGGACCGAATGACCGATACCGAGAAGCCCGCCGACGACCTGCGGGAGGAAACCGCCGAAACCGCACCCGAAGTAGCCGAGCACGATCGCGCGGCCGCGCGCATCGCGGAGCTGGAGGATCAGCTTGCCGCCGCCAAGCAGGAGACGCTGTACGCGCATGCCGATATCCAGAACGTACGGCGGCGGGCGGAAAAGGACGTGGCGGATGCGCGCGCCTATGCCGCGAGCGCTTTCGCGCGCGACGTGCTGTCCGTCGCGGACAATCTGGAGCGCGCGCTGGGGGCGATCCCGGCGGAGCTGCGAGACGATGACAAGTGGAAGGGGCTGGTGACGGGGCTGGACGCCACCGGGCGGGAGCTGGAAAGCGTCTTCGGCCGCCACGGCATCACCCGCATCCAGGCGATGGGCGAGCCACTCGATCCCAACCGGCATCAGGCGATGATGGAGGTGCCGAGCGATGCGGCGCCGGGCACCGTGGTGCAGGAGATGCAGGCGGGCTGGATGATCAAGGACCGGCTGTTGCGCCCTGCGCTGGTCGGCGTGGCGAAGAAGCCCGACTGATGATGAGGTCGGGTGGTGGCGCAGGTCAGACCTGCGCCGCCCGCAGCGCGGCGTTGATCCGCGCCTGCCACCCCGGCCCGGTGGCGCGAAACTTCTCCAGCACGTCCTGATCGAGCCGCAGCGTCACTTGCTTTTTCGTCGGCGCCTTTTGCGCGCCGCGCGTGCTGGGGAAGGCGGCGAGAATATGCGGCGGCAGCTCGGACGGCGGCAGCGCGCGCGCGAAGTCCTCCTCGGTCCATTCCGGATTGTCGTCATCGAAAATGACAGGGGGATGTTCAGAGCCCATAACGTCGCATCTCCTTCGCATGCGCGCGGCGCAAACTTATCGCACGGACCCGTCCGCCGCGATCGACGGCTGCGAGGCAATGCGGCTGGCCATCGATCAGCCCGTACAGCCGATACCTCGGTTCATCGAAGCGCTGTCGATCATCGACGAACGCGCGAATGTCGAGTTCCCCCGCACGCCGCAACGACAGGCCGTGCTTCGCGATATTGGCCTTATCCTTAGCGGGGTCGAACTCGATGTCCATGCCAAATCGTAGTGACGATCTGCGCCGCCGTCGATCGGGTGATCGCCCGCGCGGACCCAATATGGGCAGGTCGCTCGGCATAGGACCGAGGTGATGGATGTGGCGTCGCATGCCCGATATCCGCGCCTCGTCATCATGGCGGCGCCCGGCGCGTGAGGCTGGACCGTCCTTGATCACCCGCTAAAGTGGCGTGCATGAACGACAATCTCAGTGCCGATCGCCCCACATTTGTCTCGCATCTCGAATGCTCGATGACGGGGGAGCGGTATGATGCGGACACGTTGCACAATTTGTCGCGGGTCGGCCGGCCGTTGCTGGTGCGCTACGATCTCGCCGGGGTAGGCGCCGCCTTGTCGCGTGACGCGCTGGCGGCGCGCGGCACCGACCTGTGGCGCTGGCGCGAGTTGCTGCCCGTTCGCCGGACCGCGAATATCGTCAGCCTCGGGGAGGTGGAGACGCCCCTGATCCCGATCGCGCGCAGCGGCGGCGCGAACGTCTGGGTGAAGGACGAGGGGCGTTTGCCCACCGGCAGCTTCAAGGCGCGCGGGCTCGTCATGGCGGTGGCGATGGCGAAGGAACTGGGTGTCACGCGGATCGCGATGCCCACCAACGGCAATGCCGGCGCGGCGCTGGCGGCCTATGCCACGCGCGTGGGGATCGAAACGATCGTCTTCTGCCCGGAAGACACACCTGAGGTGAATGTTCGCGAGATCGCGGTGCAGGGCGCGCGCGTCTGGCGGGTCAACGGCCTGATCGACGATTGCGGCGCGATCGTCGCCAAGGGGGCGGCGGAAGGGCGCTGGTTCGACGTCTCCACGCTGAAGGAGCCGTATCGGATCGAGGGCAAGAAGACGATGGGCCTGGAACTGGCCGCGCAGCTGGGCTGGCGGCTGCCCGATGTGATCTTCTATCCCACCGGCGGCGGCACCGGGTTGATCGGCATGTGGAAGGCGTTTGACGAGCTGGAACGGCTCGGCTGGATCGGGCCGGCGCGACCGCGCATGTATGCGGTCCAGGCGGCGGGCTGCGCGCCGATCGTGCGCGCGTTCGAGGCGGGCGAGGAACATGCGGAGCGCTGGGAGGATGCGCATACCATCGCCGCGGGCATCCGGGTGCCGCGCGCAGTGGGCGACTTTCTGATCCTGCGGGCGGTGCGCGAAAGCGGCGGGAAGGCGCTGGCGGTGGGCGACCCGGCGATCCTGCATGCGGTGGACGAGTGCGCTCGTCGCGACGGTTTGCTGCTATGCCCGGAGGGTGGGGCGACGCTGGCTGCCTATCATCAGGCACTGCGCGATGGCGAGGTGGACGAAGAGGAAGAGGTGGTGCTGTTCAATTGCGCTACCGGCCTGAAATACCCGATGCCGACCGCCGAACAGCGGCTGGATCGACACCAGCCGATCGATTTCGACCGGCTGTGATCCGTCAGATCAATTGGGCGCGCAGGCGCGACGGCGTTCGGTGCCCTTGGGCGTCAGCACCAGATGGCCGAGCCGTTCGCGAATAAAACCTTGTTCGAGCAGCAGCCGGATCGCTTCCGGATCGTGGCCGCGAGAGATGATGAGCGTGGCGCCCGCGCTTCGCGCGGTCCATAGAATCCGTTCCATCAGTTCGGCCAAAGGCCGGGTCGTGGCATTGGTCGTCATGATCCTCACCCCCCACGGGCGCGTGACCGACTCGGCTGGTCACGAAGGGGATAAAGGCAACTAAAAAGGTCAATAGGTCAACTACCCGCGCGTCGAATCGGGCACTTCTGCGGCTCAGGCGTTTCGCAAGTCAGATAAGCAGCGAAAACATACAAGCCTGACGGGCCATCGTGCCCGCAGGTCAAGTTCCTGTTCTTCCCCGCCCCCCGGGGCCGCGCGTCGTGTGGACAAGCGCGAGGCCCCGGGGGGGGGGGGATATATCGGGCGTGAGTGGTGCCGGACGGATCAGAACCGCGTGCGCAGCGTCACGCCATAGGTACGCGGCTCCGCGAGGAAAGCGGAGAACAGCTGGTTGCCGGTGCCGCCGAATGCCTGCACCTGCTGCTGGTTGCCGGCGCCCTGGAAGGGCGAGTTGAACGCCACCTGCGTGTAGTTGGTATCAAGCAGGTTCTGCGCCCACAATTCGATCGCCCAGCGCTCGTCACGCCCGCGCAGACCGACGCGCGCATTCACCAGCGTGAAGCCGTCCTGCATCTTCTCGGCGAACAGGTCCGACCCGGTGTTGTAGTCAGAGGTCGTGCGCTGATCGACGTAGAATAGCGCGCTCATGCCGTTGCCGCCGATCTCCGGCGTCCAGCTGACCGAGGACGTGATGACGTTGCGCGGCGCATTCGACATCTGCGATCCTGACAGCAGGAACAGCGCCGGATCGAGCGCCGCGCCAGCGTCCGAACCGACCAGGTTGCGGCGGTATTTGGTGTCGGCGAAGGTATAGCCGATCGCCACCGCCAGGTTGCGCGCGGGATAGAAGCCCGCCTCCGCCTCGACGCCCTGGCTGAGCACGCCATATTTCACGTCGCCGGTGCAGGCGCCGGTCGCGGCGCTATTGTCCTGATCCGCTCCGTTCAGGCCGTTCGAGCAGCTGCCGATGTTCTCGACGACATAATTGGTACCGTTGAAGGTATTCAGCTGGAAGTTTTTGAACTCCGAACGGAAGCCGGCGATGTTGAACGTGAACTGACGGCTGGAATATTTCAGGCCGATTTCATAGGCGTTGACGGTTTCCGGATCGAACCGGAGCCGCGCGCCGGTGGCGTTGGGGATCGTCGCCGGATTATAGGCGTCGCCCAGATCCGAGCGATCGAGGTTGTAGCCGCCCGCCTTGTAGCCGCGCGAATAGCTGGCATAGGTCATCAGGCGGTCGGTCGGTTTCCACGACAGCACCGCCGTGCCGGTCACCTGGTCTTCCTTGAAGCGGTCATTCAGCGTGCGGCCGTTGAGCGCCGCCGACGAATTGCCGGTACAGGCCAGCGTCGCGATGCCGCGAGTCAGCGCGGCAAGCTGCGCATTGTTGAACAGGTTGCCCGCCGGGCCGGCGCCGAGCAGCCCCTGGATCTGCGGGCAGACGGTGTTGTTGTTGCCGAACGTCGCGTCGAAGCGCTTGCGCTCCTGGGTCCAGCGCAGGCCGGCGGTGAACGACAACCGGTCGGTCAGCTTCACGATATTGTGCGTGAAGAAGGCGAGGCTCTGGCTGTTCTGGCGATAGACGTCGCGGGTCGTGCCGACGTTGTTGACCGTGCCGAGCAGGTCGATCGCCGGCAGGATCACGCCCGATGCCGCGCCCAGGCCGGCGGCGATCGCCTGGCGCCCGCTGGCGCCGCCCAGCGCCGCCAGCGGGGTGGTGCCCAGGCAGCCCGGATTGGCGGGGTTGCGCAGCGCCACCAACGGATTGATCGTCGCGACGATGCGGCAGGCGGCGAATGCGCCATAATCGCTACCGAATTTCAGGTTGTCGACGACTTCAAGGTCTTCGTTGGAGAAGAAGCCGCCGACCAGCCAGTTGAGGCGGTCGCCGAACGCCTCGCCATTCAGTCGCACTTCCTGCGTGAAGGTGTGGAACTGGCGGTAGTTGTTGCCGTCCGCCGGGCGATCGCCGATATCGAGCACGTTATAGTCGATATCGGTCGCGCCCGCCGACTTATATTCGCGATAGGCGGTGATCGAGGTCAGCGACGCGCCGCCAAGATTCCAGTCGATCTGGGCCGACCCGCCATAGTCCTTGGTTACGTTCGAATAAGCCTTGCCGGGCGAGAAAGCGATACGACGGCTGTAAGGATCGCTGCCGCTGGGGAAGGCACTGCCCGCCGGATAACCGCGCAGCGCCGCGATCGAATTGATGACATCGACGATGCGGTTGCCGGCCGGGTTGATCGCATAATCGCCCGCCACGCCCGGCGTCGGGTCGGTCTTTTCCCGCGTATCGACATACACCGCGCCGCAGCACTTCTCGTCGCGGAAGGTATAGTCGCCGATCAGCCGCAGCGAGAAATCCGATGATGGTTCGAGCAGCAGCTGCCCGCGCACGAACCAGCGATTGCGATCGTTATAGTCCGTGTTGTTGACGACATCGCGATAGAAGCCGTCGCGCTTGGCGTAGACACCGTCGATGCGGAACGCCAGCAGGTCCTTGACGATCGGGCCGGTGATCGCCCCGGCCGCGCGGACCGCGTCGTAATTGCCGTAGCTCGCCTCTCCATAGCCGCCGAAATCGAACGACGGTGCCTTGGTATAGATGTTGATGGCACCCGCCGAGCTGTTGCGCCCCGACAGCGTGCCCTGCGGCCCGCGCAGCACCTCGATCCGGTCGACCTCGCCCAGATCGTTGAGGCCCGAGCCGGTACGGCTGCGGTAAACGCCGTCGATGAAGACCGCGACCGAGCTTTCGAGGCCGGGATTGTCACCGACCGTACCGATGCCGCGCACGCGCGCCGAGGCATTGGCTTCCGAGCCGGTGGAGGAGACGTTGAGCGACGGCGCCAGCTGCGCCATCTGGCGGATATCGGTCGCGCCGGAATTCTGCAGCGCTTCCTGATTGACCGCGTTGATCGAGATCGGCACGTCGGCCAGCCGCTCCGACCGGCGGGTCGCGGTGACGACGATGTCGCCCGCGCCCAGTTCCCGCGTGTCGCCGGCCTGCGCCGCGGCGGTGCTGGACTGGCCATCGACCGCGGCATTGGTGGTGACCGGGCTCGTCTGATCCTGAGCGCAGGCGGGAACGGCGGTGGCCAGCAGCGCGCCTGGCAGCGCGGCGGAGGACAGAAGAATGGTGGTCAGACGCATGGCGGCAAAGCCTCTCCCTATATAAACCCGAAGGTGTTCATGTCCGGATTTCGAAGATCCGGTATCGAGCCGGACTTAGCGTAGCCATGACAGTCGTCAAGAGAATTTACGCGCCGCGTAAGACATTTCGAAGCGGGGTGTCGCAAACATGCCACGGAATGGCCGTTGCGGACGGACCGGCCGCCGCGGCCGCCGTCCCCCCTTCCGCCAGGCCAAGGATGGCGGGTGAGGCAGGGAAAAGCCGTGCGTCGGTCGATCGCGGGGGCGACGTGACGCGCCGCTTCGACTATCGGGAAGGCCATGACGGGCCGTTTCGACCACCTTCCCCACCGCCGCGCGATCGTTGACCGGCGCCAGCTTGCCGAGGCGCTGGCCGCGCTGGAGGGCGATGACGCCACCGCGCTGCGGCGACTATCAAGCGCGATCCTGCGCGACGCTCTGGCGGCGGGGCGCGCCGAGATCTCGCGGCGGCTGGAGGCGCATCCCTCGCGCGGGCTGGAGGCGGCGAACGCGCAGGCGTATCTGATCGATCGGCTGCTGATCGTGCTGGCCGATTTCACGACGCAGCGCCTGTATCCGCTGAGCAACCCGACCGCGTCGGAACGGCTGCTGCTGATCGCGGTCGGCGGTTACGGGCGGGGCGAGATGGCGCCCTTCTCCGACGTCGATATCGGCTTCGTGACGCCCTGGAAGCAGACGCCCTGGGCCGAGCAGGTGATCGAATCGATGCTCTACACCCTGTGGGATCTGGGGTTGAAGGTTGGGCATTCCAGCCGCTCGCTCGACGAGATGGTGCGGCAGGCGAACGGCGACGTCACGGTGCGCACCGCGTTGCTGGAGGGGCGTTACGTGTGGGGCGACGAAGGCCTGTACGCCGATGCCACGCGGCGATTCCGCGACGAGGTGCGCCGCGGCACCGAGCGCCGGTTCATCGCCGACAAGCTGGAGGAGCGCAACCTGCGCCACGTCCGTATGGGCGATACCCGCTATGTCGTCGAACCCAATGTGAAGGAGGGCAAGGGCGGCCTGCGCGATCTGCACGCGCTGTTCTGGATCGGCAAATATGTCTACGACGTGCAGCGCGCGGTGCAGCTTGTCGAGCTGGGGCTGTTCACGCGCGAGGAATATCGCCTCTTCCACCGCGCCGAAAATTTCCTGTGGGCGGTACGCTGTCACCTGCATCTGATCGCTGGGCGTGGCGAGGATCGGCTGACGTTCGACTATCAGCGCGAGATCGCCGAGCGGATGCGCTATGCCGCGCGGCCCGGCAAACCGGCGGTCGAGCGGTTCATGCAATTCTACTTTTTGCAGGCAAAGACGGTCGGTTCGCTGACCGGACTGTTCCTCGCGCATCTGGAGGAGCGCTTCACGCGGCGCCGCTACAAGCTGCCCGCGCTGCGCCGCGCGCCGCAGCGGCTGAATGGATTCGTGATCGACCGGCATCGCATCGCGCTGCCGGACGAGGATTTCTTCCGCGAGGATCCGGTCCGACTGATCGAGGTGTTCGCACTGGCGGCGCAACAGAAGCGTGAGATTCACCCGCTAGCGCTGCGCTGCGCCACGCGCGACGCGAAGCTGGCGGCGTCGGTGCGGCGCGATCCGCGCGCCAATGCGCTGTTCCTGGACCTGCTGACCAGTCGCAACGATCCCGAGCTGGTGTTGCGCTGGATGAACGAGACCGGCGTATTGGGGCGGTTCGTGCCCGATTTTGCGCGCGTCGTCGCGCAGATGCAGTTCGACATGTATCACCATTATACGGTCGACGAGCATACGATCCGCGCGATCGGGCTGCTCAGCCGGCTGGAAAAGGGGGAGCTGAGGCAGGATCATCCGCTGCCGACCGCGCTGATCGATCAGATCGTGTCGCGGCGCGTGCTGTATGTCGCGGTGCTGCTGCACGATATCGCCAAGGGGCGGGGCGGAGATCATTCGATCCTGGGTGCCGAAGTGGCGGAGCGATTGTGCCCGCGCTTCGGCCTGACCCCGGCGGAAACCGAGACGGTGGCGTGGCTGGTGCGCTGGCATCTGCTGATGTCCGCCACCGCCTTCCGCCGCGACCTGGCCGATTTCAAGACGATCCTCGATTTCGCCGAGATCGTGCAGAGCCCCGAACGGCTCCGGCTGCTGTTGGTGCTGACGGTCGTGGATATCCGCGCGGTGGGGCCGGGCACTTGGAACGGCTGGAAAGGCCAGTTGCTCGGCACCCTGTACGACAATGCCGAGGAAGTGCTGCGGCTGGGCCACAAGCAGCGCGGGCGCGTCGAGCGGCTGGAGGCGAAGCAGGCCGATCTTGCGCAGGCGATGGGCTGGGACGACGAGGCGCTGGCGGCCTATGTCCGCCGCTTCCCCGAGGCATATTGGATCGCGGAGCCGTCTGACGTGCTGGCGCATAATGCCGCCTTCGTGCACTCGGCGGGGAACCAGCCGCTGCAGATCGATGCGCAGGTCTATCTGGAACGGGGGGCGACGCTGATCACGGTCTACGCCGCCGACCATCCCGGTCTGTTCAGTCGGATCGCCGGGGCGATCCATGTCGCGGGCGGCAACATCATCGACGCGCGTATCCACACCACCCGCGACGGCATGGCGCTCGACAATTTCCTGGTCCAGGATCCGCTTGGCCGGCCGTTCGACGAGGCCGGGCAGGTCGAGCGGCTGAAGACCGCGATCGCCGACGCGCTGGCGGGGCGCGGCAAGCTGACCGACCGGCTGAAGGCCAAGCCGCTGCCGCGCGCGCGCGCCGATGCCTTTCGGATCGAGCCCAATGTGCTGGTCGACAACAAGGCCTCGAACCGCTTCACCGTGGTGGAGGTGGCGGCGCGGGACCGCCCGGCGCTGCTCAACCAGCTCGCCTATGCGCTGTTCGTGTCGAAGGTGACGATCCATAGCGCGCATGTCGCGACCTATGGCGAGCGCGCGGTCGACGTCTTCTATCTGACCGATCTGACGGGGGACAAATTGACCCCCGGCACGCGTGTGCGCACGCTGGAAAAGCGGCTGCTGGCGGCGGCGGCAGGGGTCGCGTACGAGGAAGCGGCATAGCGCCCGCTACCGCGCGTCAGACGACCCGGTACGGTACCACGCGCCGCACCTCGCCATCCACCGCGATCGCGCGGTCGGTGGGGGGGAAGGCGCGCTGGTCGCAATCGTCGCGGGGGCATAGCCGGCAACTGATCCCGATCGGGGTCGCCGGCCCCCGCGGATCGACCGCCTCCGCATAGACGAAGTCCGCCGCATGGCTCGCCTCGCATCCCAGCAGCACGGCGTAGCGGCGCGGGCTGCGGGCGAAACGGCCCGATGGCTTCACCAGTCCCTTCGCCATCGAGATGTAGCGCACCCCATCGGGCGTTTCCGCATATTGCACCAGGATACGATCGGGGATCGCGACCGCTTCATGGACGTGCCACAAGGGACAGGCGCCGCCGAAGCGCGCGAATTGCAGCCGCGTCGCGCTGTGCCGCTTGGTGATGTTGCCCGCCATGTCGACACGGCAGAAATAGAAGGGGATACCCTCTTCGCCCGGCCGTTGCAGCGTCGACAGCCGGTGGCACGCCTGTTCGAAGCTGACGCCGAAACGACGCGACAGGCGATCGATATCGTGCCGCATGCGCCGCGCCTCCGCCCGGAACGCCCGATACGGCATCACCAGCGCCCCGGCGGCATAATTGGCCAGCCCGATCGCGAGCAGCCGGCGCGCTTGCGGTTGCGCCAGCGGTGCGGCGGCGACGATCGTCGCGATCGGGCCGGCGAACGCAATCGCCGCCAGCCGGTGCGCGATCAGGAAGGCACGGCTTTCCGGTGGCAACGCCACATTGAGCGTCAGGGTCGCGCCGTCGAAGCGGGACAGCGGCGCCTCTTCGTCCGCATCGGTCGCGATCCTGATTCCGTGCCCGCGCAAGGCATCCGCCAGACCCCCCTGTGCGGACAGCGCCTCCGCCGCGCGATCGAGGATGTCGACGTAATTGCCGGCGTCGTGAAACCAGTCGCGCACCGCCTCCCACGGCAAACGTCCGCCGACGCCGGCGGTCATCGCTTCCTCCGCCAGCGCCGCGCGCTCCTCCGCCGTCCGCTTCGCGGCGTGGAGCGCGATCAGCCGGTCGGCGAGGTCGGGTTGCTCCTCCGCGATATGCGCGATCGTCTCCGCCGGCAGAGGCGCGACCGCAGGGTCAGCCAGCGCATGTCCCAGCGCCACCAGCCGCCGCGCCGGCGCCTCCCCCTCGATCCCCGCCAGCGCGGCAGGGAAATGCTGCGCGAGCGCGGCAGTGACCGCGGCGGTCAGCGGACGTTCGTCGCTTTCCAGTTGCGACAGATAGCTGACCGACAGACCCAGCCGCGTGGCCATCGCGCGCTGATTGAGGCCGGCGTCATGGCGCAGCGCGCGCAATTGGCGACCGGCGTAGAGGCGTTGCTTCATTCTTTCCCCATGACGCCGGCAGCGTAGTTCGCAACTTTGCTCTTCGCAACTTCGCAACTTCACATTTGCCCTGGCGACCGCGGCACGGCAGGTAGGCAAGCCCAGCGTGCCCGGAGAGATGGATGTCGTCGACGATCGCCGAACTTGAGAAAAAGCGCGCCGCCGCCCGGATCGGTGGCGGACAGGCGCGGATCGATGCGCAGCATGCCAAGGGCAAGCTGACCGCGCGCGAGCGGCTCGACGTGCTGCTCGACGGAGGCAGTTTCGAGGAGCTCGACATGTTCGTTGAGCACAATTGCGTCGATTTCGGGATGCAGGATCAGGTGATCCCCGGCGATGGCGTGGTCACCGGATCGGGCACGATCAACGGCCGGCTGGTGTTCGTGTTCAGCCAGGACTTTACCGTCTTCGGCGGCTCGCTGTCCGAACGGCATGCGCAAAAGATCTGCAAGATCATGGACATGGCGATGAAGGTCGGCGCGCCGGTGATCGGCTTGAACGACAGTGGCGGCGCGCGCATCCAGGAAGGGGTCGCGTCGCTGGGCGGCTATGCCGAGGTATTCCAGCGCAATGTGCTGGCAAGCGGGGTGGTGCCGCAGCTCAGCCTTATCATGGGGCCATGCGCGGGCGGGGCGGTATACTCGCCGGCGATGACCGACTTCATCTTCATGGTGAAGGATTCGAGCTATATGTTCGTCACCGGCCCTGATGTGGTGAAGACGGTGACCAACGAGGTGGTGACCCAGGAGGCGCTGGGCGGTGCGGTGACGCACACCACCAAGACCAGCGTCGCCGATGTCGCTTTCGAGGACGATATCGAGGCGTTGCTCGCGGCACGCGACTTCATCGACTTCCTGCCCGCATCGAATCGCGAGGGGGTGCCGGAGCGGCCGACCGACGATCCGTGGGATCGGGCCGAGGACAGCCTCGACACGCTGATCCCGGCCAGCGCCAACCAGCCCTACGACATGCACGAGCTGATCCGGAAGGTTGTCGACGAAGGCGATTTCTTCGAAGTGCAGCCGGCGCATGCGGGCAATGTGATCTGCGGCTTCGGCCGGATCGAGGGGCGGACGATCGGCATCGTCGCCAACCAGCCGATGGTGCTGGCGGGGGTGCTCGATATCAATTCGTCGAAGAAGGCGGCACGGTTCGTGCGTTTCTGCGATGCGTTCGATATCCCGATCATCACCTTCGTCGACGTGCCCGGCTTCCTGCCCGGCACCGCGCAGGAACATAACGGCATCATCAAACATGGCGCGAAGCTGCTGTTCGCTTATGCCGAGGCGACTGTGCCCAAGATCACCGTCATCACGCGCAAGGCCTATGGCGGCGCCTATGACGTGATGGCGTCGAAGCATCTGCGCGGCGATCTCAATTATGCCTGGCCGACCGCGGAGATCGCGGTGATGGGCGCGAAGGGCGCGGTGGAGATCATTTTCCGCGGCCTGAACGAAGAAGGCATCGCGGAGAAGACGCGCGAATATGAGGCGCGCTTCGCCAACCCGTTCGTCGCGGCGAGCAAGGGCTTCATCGACGAGGTGATCCAGCCGCGCTCGACGCGTCGCCGGATCGCGCTGGGGCTGCGCAAGCTGCGCCACAAGGCGCTCGAAAATCCGTGGAAGAAGCATGATAACATTCCACTGTGACGGGATCGTCATGCCGGCGCATGCTGGCATTTCCTGCCATCGGGAGGCTCCGGCGTTCGCCGGGGTGACGGCAAAAGGACGCGATGCATGAACCTTGGCCGCCTCAACCATGTCGGCGTTGCGACGCCGTCGATCGAGCGTTCGATTGACACCTATCGCACGCTGCTCGGCGCGGATGCGATCGGCGCGCCGTTCGACCTTCCCGCGCAAGGGGTGCGGGTGTGCTTCATCGACGCGCCCAACACACAGATCGAGCTGATCGAACCCTATGACGATCAGTCGCCGATCGCCGGCTATCTGAAGAAGAATCCGGCGGGCGGGCAGCATCACGTCTGTTTCGAAGTGCCGGACATCGAGGCGGCGGTGGCGCATCTGAAGCAGAATGGCGCGACCGTTCTGGGCGAGCCACGGATCGGCGCACACGGTACGCCGATCGTCTTCGTCCATCCCAAGAATTTCGGGGGGATGCTGGTCGAGCTGATGGAAGAGCCGAAAGAAGCGCACTGAAATCCCGTTTGCCCTGCGGAGCCGCCGAGCGAAGTGGAAGCGGCGCCCCGCAGGGTGGTCGGGCCGGATCGTCCTCCCGGTCGATCCGATATATGCCGGGAGCCTAGGTACCCGACCACGGTTCGAGACGAGGCTGCGACTTGGCCCAGCCTCTCCTCACCGCGAACGGCAACAGGAACAGGAGAGCGGATATGGCTGACTACGAAACGATCCTGACGGAGAAGAAGGGCGATGTGCTCGTCGTCACGCTCAACCGCCCCGATCGGCTGAACGCGGCGTCGCTGCAGATGGCGGACGAGCTATCGGTGGCGCTCTACGACCTGCAGGGTGCGCGCGCGGTGCTGATCACTGGCGCGGGGCGGGCGTTCTGTTCGGGTGCGGACCTGCAGGCGAGCGGCGGCGAGAGCGCGGTGCGCGGCGGCGATGCCAGCCATCGCGCGCTGATGAAGCATTACAATCCGGCGTTGAGCCAGATCATGCGGCTGTCGGTGCCCGTCGTCACCGCGGTCAATGGCGCGGCGGCGGGGGTCGGCTGTTCGATCGGCCTGGCGGGCGATTTCGTGTTCGCGGGGCGTTCGGCCTATTTCCTGCAGGCCTTCGTCAACATCGGGCTGGTGCCCGACGGCGGCTCCACCTGGCTGCTGACCAAGGCGATCGGCAAGGCGCGCGCGACGCGGATGATGATGCTGGGCGAGCGGATCGGCGCGGATCAGGCGGAGCAATGGGGCCTGATCCACAAAGCGGTCGACGATGCGGCGCTGATGGACGAGGCGCTGGCGCTGGCGACGCAACTGGCGGCGGGGCCGACCGTGGCGATGGCGGTGATGCGCCGCAACATCATCACCGCGCTCGACGGTTCGTTCGACGAGGTGCTGCGCACCGAGGCCGAGGGCCAGCGGATCGCGGGGAACACCGGGGACGCACGTGAAGGCGCGCGCAGCTTCCTGGAAAAACGCAAGCCGGCGTTCAAGGGCGCCTAGCCTGTCATCCGGCGTCGCGTGTCGCCACGGGAGGCCGCGCCAACCGGGCCCCGGCCGTCGCCGGGAAGCAATGAGTGGATAGTGGGATGACCGAACCGACGATCGAGACCAATACCGGCGAAGACAGCGGCGCGGCGCCCAAGCCCGCTGGGTCTCCCGCTCCCGCCGCGCCGCCGGCCCCCGCCGCCCCGTCGCTCGACGGCTGGGCGAAGGCCGCCGACAAGGAGGTGAAGGGCAAGGATCTGACGTGGCACACGCCCGAGGGGATCGACGTCAAGCCGCTCTATACCGCCGCCGATGTGGACGGATGGGAGCCCGGTCTGCCCGGTTTCGCGCCGTTCACGCGCGGGGTGCGCGCCTCGATGTATGCCGGGCGCCCGTGGACGATCCGGCAATATGCGGGCTTTTCCACCGCCGAGGAATCGAACGCTTTCTATCACCGCAACCTGAAGGCGGGGCAGAAGGGACTGTCGGTCGCGTTCGATCTGGCGACGCATCGCGGCTATGACAGCGATCACCCGCGCGTCACCGGCGACGTCGGCAAGGCGGGCGTGGCGATCGACAGCGTCGAGGATATGAAGATCCTGTTCGACGGCATTCCGCTCGATCAGATGTCGGTCAGCATGACGATGAACGGCGCGGTGATCCCGATCCTCGCCTTCTTCATCGTCGCTGGTGAGGAACAGGGCGTCGATCGCAAGTTGCTCGACGGGACCATTCAGAACGACATCCTGAAGGAGTTCATGGTCCGCAACACCTATATCTACCCGCCCGAACCCAGCATGCGGATCATCAGCGATATCTTCGGCTACACCAGCCGGGAGATGCCGAAGTTCAATTCGATCTCGATCTCTGGCTACCATATGCAGGAAGCCGGCGCGACACAGGTGCAGGAACTGGCCTTCACCATCGCCGATGGCATGGAATATGTGAAATACGGCGTCGCTTCCGGGCTGGATATCGACAAGTTCGCCGGCCGCCTCAGCTTCTTCTTCGCGATCGGCATGAACTTCTTCATGGAGATCGCGAAGCTGCGCGCGGCGCGTGTGCTGTGGTACCGCGTGATGACGCAATTGGGCGCGAAGGACGAGCGCAGCAAGATGCTGCGCACGCATTGCCAGACCAGCGGCGTCTCGCTGACCGAGCAGGATCCGTACAACAACGTCATGCGCACCACGATCGAGGCGATGGCGGCGATGCTGGGGGGGACGCAGTCGCTCCACACCAACGCGCTCGACGAGGCGATCGCGCTGCCGACCGACTTTTCCGCCCGCATCGCGCGCAACACACAGCTGGTGATCCAGGAGGAAACCGGCATGTGCAACGTCGTCGATCCGCTCGGCGGCAGCTATTATGTCGAGGCGCTGACGAAGCGGCTGGTCGACGAGGCCTGGGCGATCATCGAGCGGGTCGAGCGTGAGGGCGGGATGGCCAGGGCGGTCGCCGCCGGCTGGCCCAAGGCGATGATCGAGGAGGCGAGCGCCGCCCGCGCCGCGCGGGTCGATCGGGCCGAGGACGTGATCGTCGGGGTCAACAAATATCGCAAGGACAATGAGGATCCGATCGAGATCCTCGACGTCGACAATCACGCCGTGCGCGAGGCGCAGATCCGCCGGATCAACGCGGTCAAGGCGGCGCGCGACGAACATGCCTGCCGCGCGGCGCTGGACGCGCTGCGCGATGGCGCGCGCGGCGACGGCAATCTTCTGGCGCTGGCGGTCGATTGCGCGCGTGCGCGTGCGACGCTGGGCGAGATTTCCAGCGCGATGGAGGATGTGTTCGGTCGCTATGGCACCCAGCCGACCCCGGTGAAGGGGATTTATGGCGGCGCCTATCGCGACGATGGCCGCTGGGAGCGACTGCTGCGCGGTGTCGCGGCGGTTGAGCGGCGGCTGGGGCGTCGTCCGCGTATGTTCGTCGCCAAGATGGGGCAGGACGGGCATGACCGTGGCGCCAATCTGGTCAGCAGCATGTTCGGCGATCTGGGCTTCGAGGTCGTCCCCGGTCCGCTGTTCCAGACCCCGAAGGAAGCCAGCGAGGTCGCGCTGGCGAAGGACGTCGACGTGGTCGGCGCGTCAAGCCTGGCGGCGGGGCACAAGACCTTGATCCCCGAGCTGATCGGGCATCTGCGCGATGCCGGGCGGCCCGATATCAAGGTGATCGCGGGGGGCGTGATTCCGGCGCAGGATTATCAGGCGCTGTTCGACGCCGGGGTGCAGGCGATTTTCGGCCCCGGCACCAACTTGATCGCGGCGGCCGAGGACGTGCTACGGCTGCTCGGGCACAATATGCCCCCTGAAGAGGAAGCTGCCGAGTAATGACCGAGATGCGTACCGACTGGACCCGCGACGAGATCGCCGCGCTGTTCGATCTGCCGTTCGACGAATTGATGTATCGCGCACAGACGGTGCATCGCGCGCATCATGCGGTGGGCGAAGTGCAATTGTGCACGCTGCTGTCGATCAAGACCGGCGGTTGCCCGGAGGATTGCGGCTATTGCTCGCAATCGGCGCATGCCGACAGCGGGGTGAAGGCGACCAAGCTGATGGACGTGCAGGCGGTGCTGCAACGCGCCGCCGAAGCGCGCGACGCGGGATCGCAGCGTTTTTGCATGGGCGCGGCGTGGCGCAATCCCAAGGACCGCGACATGGACGCGATCGTCCAGATGATCGAGGGCGTGCGCGGCATGGGCATGGAAACGTGCATGACGCTGGGCATGCTGACCCCTGCACAGGCGAAGCGCCTGGGGGAGGCGGGGCTCGATTATTACAACCACAATATCGACACCTCGCCTGAGCGGTATGGCGATGTCATCACCACGCGCACCTTCGCCGAGCGGCTCGACACGCTGGAGCAGGTGCGGCAGGCGGGGATCAACGTGTGCTGCGGCGGCATCGTCGGCATGGGTGAGACGCGCGCCGACCGGGTCGGCTTCGTCCATGCGCTCGCCACGCTGCCGCGTCACCCCGAGAGCGTGCCGGTCAACGCGCTGGTGCCGGTGAAGGGCACGGTACTGGGCGATATGCTGGCGGACACGCCGCTCGCCAAGATTGACGACATCGAATTCATCCGCACCGTCGCGGTGGCGCGGATCACGATGCCGATGAGCATGGTGCGGCTGTCGGCCGGGCGCGAGAGCATGTCGGAGGCGACGCAGGCCTTGTGCTTCATGGCGGGCGCCAACTCGATCTTCACCGGCGACACATTGCTGACCGCGGGCAATCGTGGCGACAGCGCGGATGCGGCGTTGCTGGCGAAACTGGGGATGCGCCCGATGGTGGCCGAGGAGCCGATGCGCGAGCGCGCGTGCGAGGCGGCGGAATAGCAAGGCTGTTCCCCGGCCTGTCGCGGGGAATGACGAGACATTGAGAGAGGGCGTCATGTTCAAGAAGATCCTGGTCGCCAATCGCGGCGAAATCGCGTGCCGCGTGTTCCGCACTGCCAAGCGGATGGGGATCGCCACGGTCGCGGTCTATTCGGATGCGGATGCGCGCGCGCCGCATGTGCTGATGGCGGACGAGGCGGTGCGGCTGGGGCCGGCGCCGGCGGCGGACAGCTACCTGAAGGCGGAGCTGATCCTGCTCGCCGCGAAGGAGACGGGCGCGGATTGTATCCACCCCGGCTATGGCTTTCTGTCCGAACGGGAAAGCTTCGCGCGCGCCTGCGCCGATGCCGGTATCGCCTTCGTCGGCCCGCCGCCCAAGGCGATCGCCGCGATGGGCGACAAGATCGAATCGAAGAAGCTGGCGAAGCAGGCCGGCGTCAACGTCGTCCCCGGATATCTGGGCGAGATCGCCGACACCGACGAGGCGGTGAAGATCGCGTCGGATATCGGCTATCCGGTGATGATGAAGGCGTCGGCGGGCGGCGGCGGCAAGGGGATGCGGCTCGCATGGAGCGAGCAGGACGTCCGCGAAGGGTTTGAGGCGACCAAGCGCGAAGGACTAGCGTCGTTCGGCGATGACCGCGTTTTCATCGAGAAATTCATCGAAAGCCCGCGCCACATCGAAATCCAGGTGCTCGGCGATCAGCATGGCAACATCGTCTATCTCAACGAGCGCGAATGCTCGGTGCAGCGCCGCCATCAGAAGGTGGTCGAGGAAGCGCCGTCGCCGTTCGTGACGCCCAAGATGCGCAAGGCGATGGGCGAGCAGGCGGTCGCGCTAGCGCGGGCGGTGGGTTATTACAGCGCGGGCACGGTCGAACTGATCGTCAGCGGCGCCGATACGACCGGCGAGAGTTTCTACTTCCTGGAGATGAACACCCGCCTGCAGGTGGAACATCCGGTGACCGAGGAGATCACCGGGCTCGACCTGGTCGAACAGATGATCCGCGTCGCCGCGGGCGAGAAATTATCATTCACGCAGAAGGACGTGAAGATCAACGGCTGGTCGATCGAGAACCGCGTCTATGCCGAGGATCCGTATCGCGGCTTCCTGCCGTCGATCGGCCGCCTGGTGCGCTATCGCCCCCCCGTCGCCGGGGATGGCGTGCGCGTCGACGATGGCGTGCGCGAGGGCGGCGAGGTCAGCATGTTCTACGACCCGATGATCGCCAAGCTGGTCACCCATGCCAGGACGCGCGAGGCGGCGATCGACGCGCAGATCGCGGCGCTGGACGATTTCCAGATCGAGGGGCCGGGGACCAACCTCGATTTCCTGTCGGCGCTGATGCAGCATCCGCGTTTCCGCTCGGGCAACCTCACCACCGGCTTCATCGCCGAGGAATATCCCGATGGCTTCCACGGCGCGCCCGCCGACGAGGCGCTGACGCGCGCGCTGGCGGCGGTCGCCGGCGTGGTCACGGCGGAGCGCGCGGCAAAGGCGCGCGGGATCGACGGGCAATTGGGGCACCCGCTGCCCGTGCCGACCGACTGGGTGGTGCGGATCGGCAAGCGCGATCATCGCGTCTCCGCCTCCGGCAGCGGGGTGACGGTCGACGGCGCGGCGGTGGCCGGTGCGGTGCGCTATGACGCGGCGGCGCGTACCGCGACGGTGGCGGGCGATACGCCGTTGACCGTGAAGGTCACGCCGACCCGCGCGGGCCTGACGCTCAATGCGCGCGGCGCGAGCCACAAGGTGCGCGTGCTGCCGGCGCGGATCGCCGCCTATGCGCGGCACCTGATCGAGAAGGTGCCGCCCGACCTGTCCAAATTCCTGATCGCGCCGATGCCCGGGCTGCTGGTGCGGCTCGACGTGAAACAGGGCGACAAGGTCGAGGCGGGTCAGGCGCTGGCGGTGGTCGAGGCGATGAAGATGGAAAACATCCTGCGCGCCGAGAAGAGCGCTACCGTGAAAACGGTCAACGCCGAGGCGGGCGACAGCCTGGCGGTGGATCAGGTGATCCTCGAACTGGAGTGACGCGCGCCCCGTCGCCCGATAAGGCGACCCGATGCTGGAGATGCGACCCGATTGCGAGCGCTGTGGCGCCGATCTGCCCGCCGATCAGGGCGGCGCGTTCATCTGCTCGTTCGAATGTACCTTCTGCGCCGATTGCGCCGAGGCGATGGATGAGCGCTGCCCGAATTGCGGTGGGGAGTTGCTCGATCGCCCGGCGCGGGTCGGCAAGTCGCTGCAGCGGCATCCGGCCTCCACCGTGCGGCATTTCACGCCGTGACGACCGCGCGCATCCTGATCGTCGCGGGTTCCGATTCGGGCGGTGGGGCGGGCATCCAGGCGGATATCAAGACCGTCACGATGTGGGGCGGCCATGCGATGACCGCGATCACCGCGATCACCGCGCAGAACACCCTGGGGGTGGAGGGCGTTCACGCGATCCCGCCCGCGCTGGTGACGCAGCAGATGGCCTGTGTCGCGCGGGACATTGGGGTGGATGCGGTGAAGATCGGCATGCTGGGCGATGCGGCGATCGCGTCGGCGGTGGCGGACGAACTTGACGGCGCGGCCTATCCTGATGCGATCGTGCTGGACCCGGTGATGATCGCGACCAGCGGCGCGACGCTGGCGGATGCCGCGACGATCGCCGCGATGGAGCGGCTGGCACGCCGTGCCGCGGTGGTGACTCCCAACCTGCCCGAGCTGGCCGCGCTGTGCGGTCGTGTCGCCCTGGCGGCGGACGAGGTGGCGGGGGCCGCCACGGGCTATGCCGCGCGCGTCGGCTCGGCGGTGCTGGTGAAGGGCGGCCATGCCGATGGCGTGACGGTGGTCGATCGCTTGTTCGATCGCTCCGGCGAGGTAGCGCGGTGGGAGAATCGGCGGATCGAGACGCGGCACACGCATGGCACCGGCTGCACGCTGGCCAGCGCGATCGCGACCGGGCTGGCGATGGGCATGGCATTGCCCGCAGCGATCGAACGGGCGATCGCGTTCGTGCGCGCCAGTCTTGAACACGCGCCCGGCCTGGGGCACGGCCATGGGCCGATGGGACAACAGGATGCGACCGGCTTCGCATGCCGGGGCTGATACACGAACGTCGCTGCCTGCCGCCGGTGGCGGGGGTGGACGAGGCGGGGCGCGGCCCGCTGGCGGGGCCGGTGGTCGCGGCCGCGGTGGTGCTGCCGGCGAAGGGCGTGCCGCGCGGGATCAATGATTCGAAGCAATTGTCCGCCGCCGAGCGCGCACGGCTGTCCATGCGGCTGCGTGATTGCGCGCTGATCGGGGTGGGCATCGTTTCCCCGCAGGAGATCGATACGCTCAACATCTATTGGGCGACGATGAAGGCGATGACGCTGGCGGTCGATGAGTTGGCGGTATTGATGGGCGCATCGCCCGGGCATGTGCTGGTGGACGGCAATCGCCTGCCGCGCTGGGGCTATGCGGCCACCGCGATCGTCGGCGGCGATGCGAAGAGCCTGTCGATCGCGGCGGCCTCGATCATCGCCAAGGAAGTGCGCGACGCGATCATGATCGAGGCGGCCGAGGCGCATCCGCATTACGGCTGGGCAAGCAACAAGGGCTATGGCAGCGCGGCGCACCTGCGCGCGCTGCGCGAACATGGCCCCACCCCGCTCCACCGCCGCAGTTTCGCACCGGTGGCGCAACTGGAGTTCGCGCTGCCGACGGGGGTGGCGGGATAGCCCCGCCGCGACGGTGGTGATGGTTCATGGGGAGGCGCGGAGGTCCTTGAAGGGGGCGCACGATCTCCACAGGCTGCCGTCCGACGCCGCCAGATCGCCGGTCCTGGTCCGTCCGGGAAGCGATGCGACGAACCGAGTCGTCGCGAGTCTTTTGCGCAACACGCTATCGGTTGAGTCCGGTGCGATGGGCAGACTCAATATCTGGTTGCGTGCCGGCAATGTTCCGCAGGGATAACGAAATCTCAATGGTTCGCGTTAACCATTGTGTGCTTGACGGAGTCGGCGTTTCCCGCACTTTCGCGCGCTGCAAAGGGGGACTGAGATGGGGGTAATCGAGAAGGTCGCGCGGAAAGCGCGCGACGCAAAGGGAGCGGCGACGCTGCTGCCACTCGATGCCATGGCATCGACGCTGCCGGTCGGGCAGATCGTGATGGGCGATTGCATCGCCGCGATGAAGGCGATGCCGTCGAAATCGGTCGATATGATCTTCGCCGACCCACCGTATAATCTGCAGCTCGGCGGCGAACTGTTCCGCCCGGATGGCAGCCATGTCGATGCGGTCACCGACGATTGGGACAAGTTCGATACGTTCGCCGCGTATGACGCCTTCACGCGCGCCTGGCTGGCGGAGGCGCATCGCATTTTGAAGGACGATGGCACGATCTGGGTGATCGGCAGCTATCACAATATCTTCCGCGTCGGCGCGGCGGTGCAGGATCTCGGCTATTGGATCCTGAACGACATCGTCTGGCGCAAGGCCAATCCGATGCCCAATTTTCGCGGCACGCGCTTCACCAACGCGCATGAGACGCTGATCTGGGCGTCGAAGGGCGAGAAGGCGAAATATACGTTCAACTATCGCAGCATGAAGACGCTGAACGACGAATTGCAGATGCGGTCCGATTGGGAATTCCCGATCTGCGGCGGGCAGGAGCGGCTGAAGAAAGGCGGGGTCAAGGTTCACCCGACGCAGAAGCCCGAGGCGTTGCTGTATCGCATCCTGCTCGCCTGTACGAAGCCGGGCGATGTGGTGCTGGATCCGTTCTTCGGCACCGGGACGACAGGCGCGGTCGCGAAGCGGCTGGGCCGCGCCTGGATCGGGATCGAGCGCGAACTCGGCTATATCGATGCCGCGATGGAGCGGCTCGCGGCGGCGCTGCCGCTCGACGAATCGGCGCTGGCGACGATGCAGAGCCCGAAGTCGCAGCCCAAGGTGGCATTCGGCACCTTGGTGGAGAACGGCTATCTCACCCCCGGCGCGGTGCTGACCGATGCCAAGCGCCGCTTTCGCGCCACCGTCCGCGCGGACGGTTCGCTGGCGAGCGCGTGCGGCGCGACCGGCTCGATCCACAAGCTCGGCGCGGTCCTGCAGGGCGCGCCGGCGTGCAATGGCTGGACCTTCTGGCACCTCGACGACAGCGGCAAGCTGGCGCCGATCGATACGCTGCGGCAGACCTATCTGCTCGCGACGCAGCCGTGATGCCGGTCGCGCCCCTTGCGGGCGTGCGGCGACGCTGAGCGCTAAGGGCGCCAGCCTTCGCAAGACCACCTTTGTCGTAATTCGTTGGAAATCGCTATCTGATGCACCTTCCTCCGGTCTTGGTTTTCGCCCTGCCATTCAATTGACTACGAGGTCGTATGTCGCATCACAATGAGGTGATTAAAGATTATAAGTGTCAAACAAGTAATAACGATGGAATCGAGCACAGGGAGTCCTGAAAGCGTGAGCCATTTTTGTGTGGTGACCCCGCCGGTCGCCGTTCCCGTCGCCCAGCAGATCGCTGCCATCACGGAAGAAAGGAATGATGCCGGCACGCGCACGAGGAAATGCGAAAGGATGAGCACGGTGGCGAGCGGCGGCAGGGCGACGCCGAGTGTCATCAGGAAAGGAATAAACACGGTATCCGCCCCCACGACCACCAGCAGGATGCCGACGAGGGTGATCGTGGCGACGATGGCGGCGAAGCCCAGTCGCGGCAACTGGTTGGCGAAGGACAGGCTCGCCGAATAAAGGCAGGCCGATGAATCGATCCAGGCACCAAGCAGCAGCACGGCCAGCGCGGGCACCCCGAAGCCGAGCAGGATCATCGCCGAGATCAGTTCAGGCGCGCCCAGCGCCAGGCTGGCAAGCGAGGACAGGATCATGACCAGGGGATAGGCCACGCCCAGCGAAAGGCCCGCGCCCATCGCAGCCTGCCAGGGGCGACGGACGAACCGGCCATAGTCGGGCTGGATGACGATCCCGACGACATAGCTGCCCACGATGGCGGCGACCGCGCCCCCAAACCCGATCTCGCCGGTTCCGGTCGTCGCCATCGCCGTGTCGAGATGCCGCCAGGACAGGCCCACCGATGCGAGCAGGACGATGAGCGTGACCGGGACCAGCACGCTGCCAAGCCGCTCAAGCCCCGTCGCGCCGGCAATCGTCGTCGCCGCGATCGCCAGCGAGACCGGCAGGCCGATGGCGAGGGGCGGCACATGCCATCCGCTCATCTGCGAGAGCGCCGAGGCGGCGGTAGCGCCCAGGACCCCGATATTGACCCCGAACCAGCCCACCAGCGAGATCGCGATCACCAGCTTGACGATGCTCGAGCCCCATGGGCCGAAGGCGTGATCGGCAAGCATGGCAAGGCCCATGCGCGCGCTGGAGCCGGTATAGGCGCTGCATGCTCCCAATATGGCGGAGATGCCGGCGCCAAGCAGGACGGCGAGCAGACCATGGCTGAACCCCAGTCCGCCGAATATCCGCGCGGAAAGGATGAAGACCGGCAGGCCGCACAGGCTGCCAGCGACGATGAAGAAAATGCGCCAGCCGCTGCCCTGCGCGCTTTCCGGCACCCGTTCGGCGGCATAGCCGTGATGGGAAGATTCGTCGGACTGCATTTCCATGAAGCACCTCCTTCATGACGCCGCCGGAGCGTCAGGACTGATGAATTCCTCTCGATTGTTTCGTTTTTCAAAGGGCTCGGCCGGCCCGAATGGGCGGCAATGGTTCTTCTACCGCTCATTCGACACGACGATCTTCCCGACCTGAAGATGTTCATCCAGCCTTGCATAGGCCGACATGACGTCGTCCAAAGCGAACACACTGTCTATGACCGGGCGCAGCCCTTGCCGTACCGCCCGTTCGACAAAGGCGATCGCCGGTTCGAGCTGCTCGGGATGGCGAACATGGTTGAACATCGAATAGGGATGGATCGTGGCGGCGCGGCGGACCAGCCGCACGATGTCCAGTTCGGTCCTGTCACCCGACAGCAGACCGTAGATGAAGATGACGGCATTGTCGGCCAGCGCATTGACATAATCATTCAGGAAAGGCCCGGCGACCGGATCGAAGACGATGCGCACGCCACGCTCGTCGGTGAAGCGATTGATGCGTGTGGCGATCGGCTCCTCGTCGTCGAGCGTCATGACGATATCGGCGCCTGCCGCCTCGACCTCCCGCGCCTTGCAACTGGTCCGGCTCGTCACGATCACGCGAGCGCCGCGCAACCTGGCCAGCTGGATCGCCGCCAGCCCCGCGCTACTGCTCGCGGCCGGGACGAGCACGAAATCCGAAGGACCGACATCAGCGATGGCGATCAGCGGGAAATAGGCGGTCAGATATTGCATCCACAGCGCCGCTGCCTGCGTGGCCGGAACCCCATCGGGCCAGGGCGCGAGGTAGGCCTGCGGCACGGTCGCATATTCGCCCTGGACGCCATAGTCGGCATTGTGGAACGGCACGGTGCAGATGCGACGTCCGACGAGCGAGCGATTCACGCGCTGGCCCACGTCCACGACAGTCCCGGCGCATTCGGAGCCGATGCGGGAGGGCAGGCGCGGCAAGGAATAATGTTCCCCCCGGCAGAACAGCCAGTCGGCGCGATTGAGCGCGAAGGCCGATACCTTGATCCGCACCTCATCGTGTCCGAGCGGCCGGAACGGCACGTCTTCGAGGGCCAGAACCTCCGGCGGATTACCCAGGCGATGGAACATGACGGCACGGAAATGCGCGCTCATGGGGTTGCCTGGAGCCGTGCGGGAGTGCTTGTCGCTTGGGGTGCGAACGGCTGATCGATCGACGGCGAGGGATCGGTAAACCAGCGCGCGCCCATCTCGGCCACATGGAAATGATCTTCGAGCCGGATGCCGAATTGTCCCGGCATCACGATCATCGGTTCGTTGGAAAAGCACATGCCCGGTGCGAGTGGCGTATCGTCGCCGCGCACCAGATAGGGCGCCTCGTGGATCGCCATGCCGATGCCATGTCCGGTGCGATGGGGCAGGCCCGGCAGGCGATAGTCCGGCCCCAGCCCATGGCGTTCCAGCACGGCGCGCGCGGCCGCGTCGATCGCCGCGCAGGGGACGCCGGGACGAGCCGCGTCGAACGCGGCAAGCTGCGCTTCGGCCTCCACGTCCCAGATGCGCCGCTGCTCGTCGTCCGCCTTGCCGAAGACATAGCTGCGGGTGATGTCGGAATTATAGCCCTGCACCGCGCAGCCAGTGTCGATCAGCACCATGTCGCCCTCGCACAGCACGTCGTCGCCCGGCAGACCGTGGGGAAAGGCGGTGGAGACGCCGAACTGGACGATGCAGAAGGTGTTGCCGGCGCTGCCGATCGCCTTGTGCGCCTGGTCGATGAAGCGGTGGACCTCGCTGGCGCGGATGCCCGGCGCGAGAACCCGCGCGGCGCGGCGCTGAACTTCCAGCGTCATCTGCTTGGCCTGCCGCATCAGCGCCAGTTCCGCGTCGGACTTGATCGCCCGGCATCCGTCGATGATCGGCGTCGCGTCGAGGATGGACGCGGACGGGGCGGCCAGACGCAACCGCTCGGCCATGCCGAACGGCAGCGCCGGGTCGATCGCCAGCCGCGAGCAGCCCGCTTCGCGCAGGACAGCAGCGACCAGCGTGGACGGACTTTCATGCTCCTCCCACAGTCGCAGTTCGGCATCCATGCCCAGGATCGCTTCGAGCGAGCCCTGTTCGAACGCCGGACAGATGATGAACGGCCTGCCGCGCGGCGTCAGCACCATCGCCACCAGCCGTTCGATCATGCCCCAGCCGATCCCGGTGAAGTAGGACAGGCTGAGGCCCGCCCCCACCAGCAGCGCATCCGCGCCGGCATCGACCATCAGCGCGCGGGCGCGATCGATCCGGGCCAGCCGTTCCGCCAGCGTGATCGCGGGTGGCCGGTCAGCCCATGGCCGGATGGCGGCGAGTTCCGCCTCTATGGTCGATCCGCCGATCATGCCGCGGGATCGAAGCCATAGTCGCGCCGGGCCTGCTCCGCCGTGACATAGCCATCGCGGATATCGGCGCGCAGGCGATCGGGGTCGCGTTTCGCCGGGTCGCCATAGCCGCCGCCGGTGGCACTGACGAGCCGGAAGGTCTCCCCCTCGACCGCGCGCGCGCCGGTGATCATCGAATAGGTTTCGACGCTGCCATCCTTGCGCAGGATTTCGGCGCGGTTGTTCGACCCTTCCCGGCCGCCGGCCAGCGCCCAGGGACGCGATGTGGTGCGGGTGGCCGAATAAGTGAGGAAGGCTTCCTTCGTCGTCACCCGATAATCGAGTACCACGCCCTTGCCGCCGCGATATTCGCCCGCGCCACCATCCTCGTCATGCAGCGCATATTGGTCGATCTCGAAGCCATAGCGGCTTTCGGCCAGTTCGATCGGGATATTGAAGGTCTCGCCATTAGCAGCGCAGAACTGTCCCGCGTCACCGTCATGATCGATGCCCGCGCCCCAGCCGCCGACCAGCGGTTCGCCCATCACGAACAGCTCGTTGCTGTCAGGCAGCAGGCCGGAGATGAAGGTGGCGCCGACCGTGCGCTGGTGGCCGACCGGCAGCTTGTGCGGCATGAGCGGGGCCAAAGCCTTCCACATCACCTCGATCGCGCCGAGCAGCGATTCATAATAGATGGAAACCGGCGCGGGGCTGGTCGCGGACAGGATCGTGCCTTCCGGGCAGATCACCTCCAGCGCGCGGAAACAGCCGCCATTGGCTGGAATATCGGTGTTGGTCACGGCCTTGAAAGTGCAGCGCACGCCGGTGATGAGGCCGGCATAGGACAGGTTGATCGGTCCCAGCGCCTGCGGGCTGGTGCCGGTAAAATCGGCGATCATCTTCTCGTCGGTGATCGTCACCTTGATCTTGATGACGAAGGGGCCGTTGCCGTGCCCATCCTCTTCCACCACATCCTCGGCGGTGAACACGCCCTTGGGCAGCTTCTTCAACTCCTCCAGGGTCATGCGCTCGCCATAGTCGAGCAGCGAGTCCATCGCGGCGAGCAGGCCCTCGACACCATATCTCTCGGCCAGTTCCACGATCCGGCGCCCGCCCACGCGACAGGCGGCAACGCCCGCATGCATGTCGCCGATGGTGCTGTCGGGCAGGCGGACGTTGGTGCGGATCATCTCGACCAGCGCCTCGTTCATCCGGCCTTCGTCGAACAGCTTGAGGAAGCGCAGGTGCAGCCCTTCCTGGAAAATGTCGGTCGATGCCGTGGTGGCGCTGCCCGGATAGGTGCCGCCCACTTCGGTCCAGTGTGCCTTGTTGACGGTCCAGGCGATCAGCCGCTCCCCGACGAAGACCGGATAGAGGATGACCACGTCGGACAGATGCGTGCCGCCGCCTTCATAGGGCGAATTGGTGGCGAAGATATCGCCCGGCCTGATCTTCTCCAGCGGCCAATGTTGCAGCGTGCTCTGGACAGCCGTGTCGAGCGTGGCGAGGAATCCGGTTACGCCATTGCCCTGCGCCAGCAGATTGCCCCGAGCGTCGGTGGCGCCGACCGCGAAGTCGGTGGTTTCGTAGATGATCGGGCTCATCGAGGTGCGGATCATCGCGTTGAACATCTCGTCGCCCAGGGCAACGAGCGCATCCTTGATGATTTCCTGAGTGAAGGGATCGGTGCTCACGGGCGTGCTCCTTCCGGCTGGGCGAGATGGACATGATAATTGCCGAGGCGATCGACTTCAGCGCGGCTGCCCGGCGGCAGCGGCAGGGTGACGGAAGGTTCCTGAATCACGGCCGGGCCGGCGAGGCTCATGCCCGGTTCGAGCCTGAGGCCATCATAGATCGTCGCCTTGTGGATGCCGTGCATGTCGAAATCGACCTGCCGCTTGCCCTTGACCGCGTCGGCCAGCGTCAGGCCCGTGACCGCGCGCTCGGCCAAGTCCGGCTTGTCGACCGGCAGGGTCGCGACAAGGTGGAAGTTGACGAGCTGGACCGCCGCGTCGAGCCGATAGGTGAAGCGCTTCTCATGCGCATCGTGGAAGGCGGCGATCGCCGCATCGACCGGCGATTCGCCGTCCAGCGGGAAGGCGATGCCAACCGTATGCTCCTGCCCCGCATAACGCAGGTCCGCGCGATATTCGAACAGCGGCGCACGATCCTGTGCTTCCTCCGCGAAATCGCGGATCGCTTCGGCCTCTATTTCGGCGAAGACGGTGCGCACGGCGTCCAGGCTGTCCGGGCGGAGTTGAGTCAGCCGGGTGCGGATATAGTCGCGCCGAAGGTCGGTCAGCAGCATACCCCAGGCGGAGAAGACCGACGAATTGACCGGGATGATGACCCGCGGCACCTTCAACTCCTCGGCCAGCGCCACCGCGTGCATCGCCCCGCCGCCGCCAAAGGCCATCAGCGCGAAATCGCGCGGATCATAGCCCTTGTTGGTCGAAACCAGCCGCAGCGCCGTGGTCATATTGGCGTTGGCGATCCGGATCACGCCGCGCGCCAGTTCCTCCTTGGACAGGCCAAGCTGATCGCAGAGCGGCGCGAAGGCGGCGTCCACCGCCTGCCAGTCCGGCTCGACCTCGCCACCCACGAAACTTGCCGGATCGATGCGGCCAAGCAGGAGATTGGCGTCGGTCGTGGTCGGCCGCAGGCCACCGCGCCCATAGGCTGCCGGTCCCGGCCGGGCGCCGGCCGATTGCGGCCCGACATGCAGCTTGCCGCCGGCATCGACCCAGGCGATCGATCCGCCGCCATTGCCGATCTCCACGATTTCGGACACCGGCGTCTGGACCGGATAGCCGGGCGACTTGCCGTCGCGCTCGATATAATAGTCGGTCGAGACCTTGATCTGCCCTTCCTCGATCAGCGTGCACTTCGCCGTCGTGCCGCCGATGTCGAGCACGATGAGGTTGGGTTCGTCGATCTGGCGGCCCAGATAGGCGGCGGCATAGATGCCGCTGGCCGGCCCCGATTCCACCATGGTGATCGGATTGGCCTTTGCTGCATCAACCGTGGCAATGCCGCCGTTTGACTGCATCATATAGGGCTTGTCGCCAAAGCCGCCATCGGCAAGACGCTGTTCCAGCCGCTCGATGTAGCGCCGCGCGATCGGCGAGACATAGGCCGACAATACCGTCGTGTTGGTCCGCTCATATTCGCGCCATTCGCGGCTGACCTCATGGCTCGCCAGCACCGCGACCTCGGGCCAGGCGGCGCGGATCGCCTCCACTGTCCGCCGCTCATTCTCGGGGTTCACATAGGCGTGCAGATAGGCGACCGCGATCGCCTTCACCCCTTCCGCCCGGAAATAATCCAGCATGGAGGGCAAGGGTGAGAGATCGACGGCCAGCGTCATTTCGCCCCTGAAGGTACAGCGCTCGGCCAGTTCCGTCCGCAGATAGCGGTCGACGAACGGACGCGGCTTCTGGAAATTGAAGTTGAACAGGTCGGGCCGGTTGCCGCGCGCGATTTCGATCACGTCACGAAAGCCTTTGGTGGTGATGAGCGCGGTCTTCACGCCCTTGCGCTCGGTCAGCGCGTTGATCACCACGGTGGAGCCATGGGCGAAGAAATCGAGCGCGGCTGCGGACAGGCCCGCCTTGGCCATGGCGTTCATCACGCCTTCCTCGAATTCCGGCGGTGTGGTGTCTGCCTTGGCTACCTCGACCGCGCCGGGCTTTCCGGTCGCAGGATCGATGGGGTAATAGACCAGGTCGGTGAAGGTGCCGCCGACGTCGCTTGCTGCACGCACAATATATCTCCCGCCGGACCCCTGGCCCGGCCTAAAGTTGCTCTTTTGTCGGATCGCTCAGGTTCGCGGTACGATGACGGTGTTGCCGATCGGCGCCGATCCCGCGAAAATGCCGCCGTTCGCCAGCCGCTCCGCATCCGGCGGCTCCATGCTGTAGAGCCTGCTCGGCTTCCATCCGAACTGCACCTTGTTGAGTGCGGCCGCTTCGGTCGACTTGTAGCAGGCATAGACCGCATCGACGATGGGAACGCCGAACTCTTCCTGAAGCTGCGCGTAGAAGCCGAACTCGATCGTGCAGCCCAAGATGATGGCTTCGGCCTTGTCGATCTCGATCGCATCCTTCACCGCGCTGCGGATGGCGGCTTCGGTGACTTCGGGGTCTTTCTGGAAATCGTCCACATGCAGGCCGATCGTCCGGAATGAAGCGAGGCGGTCCTGATAGCCATAATAGCGGATGCGCTCCTCCATCTGCACCTTCCACTTCTCCATGCCGATCACGACCGAAAAGCGGTTGCACAGGTTAGAGATGATCTGGAGTGAGGACTGGCAGGGCGCGCAAACCACCGCGTCGCCGGAAATCTCGCGCGACTCCTCCAGCGCCGTGTCGTAGAAGCAGCCGATCGCGTAGCCATCAAAGCCGTTATTGGCGGCATAGTTGGCGATCGCCGTGACCGGGAACCATATCTGGCTTTCGAATACCCGCCATTCCAGGTTGGTCAGGGCCACCGGCTCTGGAATATCGAGCGATACGACATGCACCTCCGCATTGGGCAGTTTCACATTCGCGATCAGATCGGCGATCGCCTGATCATAGCCCGACTGGTTGATCGGATTGACCCAGAGGATCTTCAAATCGGAGTTTGCGGGATTTTCCCTGATGATGCCATGTGCCATGTCTTCGTTCCTCTCAGAAGCTGGTCCGCAATTCGGCGCCCCAGGTGCGTGGGGAAGCGGGCTGGACGAAACCGCCGCTCACAAATTCCGCGTTATATTTCTTGTCGGTCAGGTTGCGGACAAAGGCGGTCAGGCTCCAGCGGCCGTTTTCGGCTTCGATCCCGCCATGCAGGTTGATGAGCTGGAAAGCAGAGCGCGCGGTCGCATTTTCCGGGTCCCAATATTGCTTGCCATGATGTTCCATTTCGCCGCGGGCGAACAGGTTCATGCTGTCGGTCACGGGGAAGCGATATTGTGCGCCGATCGATCCGCTGTCGCGCGGGATATAGGGCGCCCAATTGCCGACATCGGCGGTGTTGAAGGTGAACTTCCGGATCTCACTATGAGTGAACCCGTAATTGCCGAAGAAATCGAGACCCTTGACCGGCGTGAACATCACTTCCACTTCGCCGCCATAGAGATGAACCTTGTCGACATTGACGAGTATCTGGGCACCTACCGCGCCGACGAACAGGAAGTAGAAGGGGTTCTTGTCGACGGTGTAGAAGGCCGTACCGTTGATCTTCAGGCGGCCATCGAGCAGCGTCGTCTTGAAACCGGCCTCCGTCGTTTCCGCGCTTTCCTGGCGGGCCAGGTCGAAGGCGCCGGGCAGATTGGCGGCGGATGCCGCGCCAGCCTGGTTGAACTGTCCCGACCGGAAGCCCACCCCCCAGTCGGCGAACAGCGTCAGCGCGGGGCTGGCCCGGTAGCGCAGCGTGAACTTGGGCTGCGCCTTGCTGAAATTGGCGACCCGTGAACAGGCGTCCGCACCCGGCGTGGTGCAACCCGTGGGCACGCCGGCGCTGCTGAACGGGTCGATGATCTGATGGCGGCGATCATGATCGTAACGGAAGGCGAAAGAGGCTTCCAGGCCTTCGGCCAGATCGTAGGCGACGTTGCCGTAGAAAGCATAGGCCAGATTGCGGTTATGGTCCGCGAGATAGGACAAGGTTGGATTGGCCGCGTCGCTATATTTGGGCGCGGTGGTGATGTCGGTAATGCCAAGGCCATTATCCTCCCCGGTGGTGGAGGAAATGAAACGGCGGGTGCTTAGAATATAGGCGCCAGCCATCCAGCGAAACGCGCCGCTGTCAGGTGATGCAATGCGGAAGTCATTCTGCACTGCCTTGACCGTTTCCAGCTGGGTCTGCGTGCGGTCGGTGCCGTAGACGTTGCGGCTGGCGGTGTAGGGGAACTGGTCGCCTTCGAGATATTCCCTGATGTTGATATAGGACAGGACATTGGTGACTGTACCCCAGTCCGCTTCGTTCTGAAGCTTCAGCGAGATGTCGGTCAAGCGGCGCACATTATGGCCGCGATTATTGGCGCAGAAGCGGCGGCTGACGCTATCCGCATCGGGGGCGGGGCCGCCGAACGGATTGGTGGCATCAAGGAAGCACGACGTGTCGGATTCGAACTTCGCGGGTTGATACTGGAACTGGTCGCCGATGGCTTTGGTATGGCTGTAGCTGGCGCGCAGGTCCGCCGTCAGCGTATCGGTCAGAAATGCCTTAAGCTGGCCGCGCACATTGCGGTCATGCACCCAGTCGACCGTCTTGCCGAGATAAACATTATGCAGCAGGCCGCCGAAGTTGCGGGCGCTGCCCGCAAGGCGGAACAGCAGTTTGTCCTGGACGATCGGCCCGCTGACCGAAAGCTGGCCGCGATAATCGTCGCCATTGCCGACGGATATCTGTGCATCGGCATGAAATTCATTGGTTGGCTGCTTGGTGGTGATGATGATCGCGCCGCCGATCGCATTGCGACCGTACAGCGCGCCTTGCGGACCGCGCAGCACCTCGATCTGCTGGACGTCGAACAGGTCGCTGGTGAACTGGCGCGGGGAAATCTGCTGGATGCCGTCCGTCACCACCGCGATCGGGCTTTCACCGTTGCGGACCTGTGAGATGCCGCGAATGGTCACGAAGGAATTACCCGCGCTTTGCGACTGGACGATCGAGATATTGGGTGTGATGCCTATGAAGTCGCCGACGCCCTTGATGCGGGCATCTTCCAGCGCCCTGGTCGAAAAGGCGGTTATGGCCACCGGCGCGGATTGCAGCGCCTCGTTACGGCCGCGCGCCGTGACCACGATCTCACTATTATCGACCTGCGTGTCGGCGGACGCGATCTGGGCCTGTGCGACCGGCGCCAGCCCGCACGAGGCGAGGGCCGATACGCAACCGGTGAAACGAGCAAGAGTTCGCATGGACATTCTACCCCCTTTATCGGCTTATGATGGGGTGAAGTTTCGTCATCGGTTTGCAACAAACAAGCTGCCCCGAAGAGTAGGAAAGCGTATCTTCCTGTTCGCTCCAACCTACTCGTTTAGGTAGGTCGGGAGGCCTTCCTGGTCTGGCGCACGGCCGAAAGGGCATGGGCACGCCTGTCGACTCCCAGTTTTGCAAAGATATTCTTGAGATGGAACTTCACCGTATGTTCGGTCATGTCGAGCGCGCGGGCGATTTCCTTGTTCGTCAGCCCGCGTGATAATTCAGCCACGACTTCCTGCTCGCGTGCACTCAACAGGGACATGGGGCCTTCTGCCGGGGTGAGGGCGGCGAGCTTTTCCTCGATGTCGGAAAGGAACGAGGCTTCGATCGGATCTTCGCCGGCATCCCACAGCTCGCGTCTGAGTTGCCGGATCAATGGGGTCAGCGCCGCCTGCTCGATGAAAGGCAAGGCTATTCGCAGTCGTGCCGCCTGTCCGACGGCAGCGCGAAGATGCACCATTGCCTTATACTGGGCGCCGCTCGCGGCTTCGATGGCGGCAAGCATAAGGCGCGCGCGCACCTCGTAGGATCGCGTTCCAACCACCTGTGCGCATTCGAGCATATCGCTGGCCCAACGGCGCGCACGCCTGCCATCGCGAGGCAGATACCAGGATGCGAGCGCAAATGCGGCGTCCATATGGGGCCGCCAACACGCACGATTATCGCGCCAGCAACCTGCCTCAAACTGCCCTCCTATCATTGCCGCCAAAGCACCGCCCGCTGGATCGTTCGCGGCGCCATGGCGCAAAAGGCGCTGGGCATCGACAATATAGGCAAGCCGTTGAAGCCCTCGGGAACGGGTCAGCCCATCGCCGTCGGCGATGACAAGGTCCATCGACTTGACGTCCCCCGCAAGGAAGGCGAGCCGGAATCGGCTATCGAGGCCGGCGGCATAGATTTCGAACCAGCCATCATAGTCGCAGACATGCCGGAATGCTTCATCCAGTTCCTCGGTCGACATGGTCAGCCTGCCGCCCCCCCACAGTTCGACCAGGGCCAGCAATGTCTCGGCCAGCGCTTTGAGGCCGCTGTCCGCCCCGAAATTCTCGATGGCCATCGCCTTGGCACGCTGGAGATAGGCTTCCGCGCCGCGGAAATCGCCACGATAGGCGCAGGACAATCCTGCATGCAGAAAGCAGTAGTTGAGGCCCAGCACGGAATTGGCCTCGCGCATGGCCCCCATGGCCTGCCGGGCGAAGTCCTCGGCCTTGTCCAGACCGCCCAGGCACAGGCACGCCACCGCACCCGCACAATCCAGCACCCCGCGTGTCAGCGGGTCGGCGCCCGGTATGCGCTGATGTACGAGATCGAAGAAGGTGAGGAAGGGCGCATCGACCGTATTGTCTTCATATGTCCGGATGAGAACGCTGATATTGAGGATGTCGCGCTCGCAATCATCGAGTCCGCTCCACTCCCCGACAGGTTCTGCGACATCGTTCGCGACGAGATCGAACGTGCTGCGCGCTTCGCGCAACAGGCCCATTTTCAGTTCGACATAGGATTTCGCGAGTAACAGCCTGGGATGTGAAAGGCGTTCCGATGGCGGAATGAAATCAAGCAATTGGCTAAGCTGACCCATACCCCCGAACAGGACGAGCCGCCATCCGCCCGCGCTTTCGACCAGTTCGGCGCACCGCTCGAAATCACCGGCGAGACTGGCGTGGCGGACCGCCTCGGCCAGCAATCCGGAACGCTCGAACGCTGCGGATGCGCGCAAATGCAGCCTGGGGACGGCGGAGGGGCGACGCTGACGCAACTGCGCCTGCAGATATTCCGCGAAAAGATGGTGATATCTGTACCAGATCGTGTCGGCGTCGAGCGGGGTAAGCAGCGATTGCAGCGGTTCGAGCTGTTCCATGATCCGCCAGCTGTCGTTCCTGTCGCGGACCTGGTCCGTAATCTCCGCGCTGAAGCGCTCCAGGATGGAGGTCTCGAGCAGGAAGTCGACGGCATCGTCGCTCAGTCCGCGCAGCACCTGATCGGACAGGAAACTCCACAGATGTCCACCCCGGGAGATCAGCTTGGTGAGCGCGAAGGGGTCCGATTGGCCCTGTAGGGTGATGACCCGGGCGAGTTGCAGCGCCACTGGCCAGCCTTCGGTGCGTTCGGCCAGTACATCTCTTTCGATTTCATTCAGTCCGACGTCCAGGACCTCACGCGATTCCAGGGCATTGAACCGCAGCATGTCGCCCGTGATTTCAATGGCCTGTCCCGTACTCAGAAGCTGGTGCAATCCGATATCGGGACGTCGACGGGTGCTCATCAGGAACCGTGTGCCTTGTGGTAACAAGGGAATCCAGCGGCTGAGAAGCGCATTGAGCGCTGGGGACGCGGTGCGATGATAATCATCAAGGACAAGTGTCACCGGCCCGTTCGCGAGATCCAGCCGTGACTGGACCTCGCGAATGACGCCATCCACAGTGACTTCATTCAGCCCGCGCTCCGCCTGTGCGGAAAGTGGCCCCATGTCGACACCAGCTTTCTCCAGCGACCGAATGATGCCGATCATGAAGCGGCGCACATCGGCATCGCTCTCATCCAGGGTCAGCCAGCCGACATGTTCCCCCGCCTGGCGCAGATGCTCGCGCCATTGCGACAGGAGGGTGGTCTTCCCAAAGCCTGCCGGCGCCGCAAGCAGCATGAGGCGGCTCGTATCCACGGCTCCAAGAGCCGATATCAGGCGCGCGCGATATACGACGCTCGCAGGCAGGCGCGGCACTTCGAGCTTGAGCTCGTGCATTTTTTGCACATCTGTTGGGTTGCCCGAACTCGGCATCGATCCTCGATATATTGCGGCCCTCTCCTCCATATTGCGGGGCCGCTCCCGAAGATACAATATAGCGTTTACTGTCTTCGGGAGCGGGTCCGGTTCAGTTTTGCGTCACCTTCTCGAATGTCAGCGGCCGGATATCCGTCTGGACATAATTGCTGCTGGCGGCGGTGACGTGATTGGTGAGCAGTTGCAGGCTCAGCACGCCCGTCGCGAGCTCGATCCAGCCACCCAGGGATCGCGTAACGCCTTTTTCCGTATCGCTGGCGATGATCGAGACAGACTGGAACTGCAGGCCGTCGGCGGTGGCATTGACGTCCGTGAAGCCCGATATCGGCGTCTCGCTTCCTTCAACAGCCAGCGTTCCGCTGACATAGCCGAACCGGTTTTCCGTGTCCGGCGTGACCAGGATCGAAAGCATCGCCCCATCAGCGCTCGTCCATTCCCCCGAGAGCGGATCATCGGCATCCGCGACGCCCGGTTCCGCACTACCGGATGGGGGTGTCGTGTCCGTCACGCGATGATAGGTCAGCTTGTCGACATAGACGCCGCTATCGGCCAGTCCTTCGAAATCGCTAGAGGCGATCATCAGGTGGCTGAGGATCAGGCTGTCCTCGCCATCGACGATATTGATCTGCCCGCCAAGAGCGGAGACCCAGTTCCAGCTGGCGTCCGCAGGACCCTCCACAACCGAATGCCATTCAATGGCCAGCGACACGGGTTGCCCCGCAGCAGCCGTTGGTTCGCTGTCGAGTTGCCACCCGGACACCAGATACTGGCCCGTCGATCCGGTGGTGGATTCATAGACTCCCGCAATCGCATCGCCCTCCGCCGAGAGGGTCATGCGGGAACCATAGGCATTTTCCCAGATGCCGACGAGGGTCATGGCCGTGCTCCCGTGCTGCGCATGGCCCGCCGACCGAGCCTGAAGCGACCCGACACCGGCTGGACGGAGGTCGGGAGCGTATCATTGCCATCGATGATCTTCGATCCGCCCGGCTTGTTGAAAAGATAGACGCCGACCGGCGCGAGCGAGAAGGTCGTATTCGGGCACTCGACCACAGCATATTCATACACCGCATAGCAATGGTCGAGCAGCACGGACCCCACCAGGGCAAGCTGGTTGAGGCCGAGCGGCTGGAATTGGGGGATGGTCTGCCCTTCGTCGGGGCCAGCCTCGATCAGGACGTTGTAGATATCCGGCCCGATCGTGATCGTGCCACCGTCGAACGCCATGACGATGTCGGGATTGCCCTGCGCGGTGAGCTGCGTGAGCGTATCGGCCATCAGCTTGTCGTCCCACTTGAACTGGGAGGCGCCCGTATCGAGCGCGAGCATCAGCGGATGGTCTTCCGTGATCGGCAACGTTGGTTCCATCACGACGGTGCCGACCGTGAAACTGTTCATTACCGACGACCAGATATATTCGACGCCGGAATATTCGGCATAGACATGCCACGGCAGGAACAGGCCCAGGCCGTCGATCTTCGTCTCGTCATACCCGCCCATCTGGCAGGCCCCGGCGGAGGTGGCCTGGTCGGTATAAAAGGACACGAAGGGCAAGGTCGGCTCGACCAGCCCCTGTTTCATCATCTCGTGATACAGGAAGGTGCTGCGTCCTTCGATGAAGGCGCTCGAGGACGGAAGACCGATGCCGCCGTCCCAGTCGAGCTGGGCGAACTGATCGCCGTCATAATCCGCCGAGAAGAACATGTTCGCGCGAACGGTTGATGACTGAGGCAGGGTGATCATGTCCGATCCCGTTTCCACCTGCATCGTTCCCCAGGGGCCAAAGCTGAAAGGCCGTTGCAGGCAATCAGTGAATTCGAAGGTTGAGGGAGCTTCCCAGTCGAAACGGTCTTCACCGTAATGGGTGCAGGATTCTGGTGGACATAACGTCGATGTGACCCACGTTATATTCGTTCCGCTATCAATGTTTATCTTCATCGTCTGGGCAGGTGTTCCCAATTGAAGATTGGCATACCACGGACTTGCTCCGTTATTTTGAAACGGGCCACTATTTAAATTAAAAATGATTCCGTCCGAATCCGACATGGCGCATTTCCTTTATGAGTCAAGATTACGTTTCGTCGATAACCATTTTGAATCGATTCGAATAAAACATCGTTTTTTAGGATGAGGTCTAGCTACTCTCATGGGTAGGTGCCGCGTATCTGACGGAACAATTGTAACCATCCACCGAGGTGAGGTGCGCACGCAGCAGACTCGCCCTTAATGTTCTTGTAATGCTGTCCATTGATGCGGACTTTCCTACCTCAGTTGAGTACTGGATTGAGTCAAATATACGTGGTAGCCAGTGACTTGACGCAAGCCGACGCCAGCAAAGCGACAACCAGTCTCACCAGAATTAACTGAGAGCGTGACAACCGGCCGATCAGGCTTTCTCTCGCAACTGATCCGGTTCATTATCTCATCAAATCGAGCTTGGTTCAGTCAGGCTGGTCTATCCTGATCGTGCAGCGCACAGGCTCCTCGGCCTTCGCCGCCGCCCTCTCGCATGCGGCGATGGCGTCCCGGTTCGCCTGTCGCATTTCGACTGCATCAACGATTGCCTGCCAGCCGAGCGGATTCCCGGCGCGCATCAGGCGAAGGCCCGCATCCCATTGCGACGGTTCCCCCATCGTGCGCGTCGCGACCCGTTCGGGCCAGTTCCAGCCGCTAGGCGCAAGGCCCGCCGCCCATCCCGGATAAACCAGCCACAGGAGCGAGACGGCAAGCGCCGTGCATATGCTGGTATAGAGCATATGCCACCATTGCCGGTCCTTGGTGCGGATCGCGCCGATGGCTTTCATCTGGTCGGCATGGGCTTCGTGCAGAATCATCTGCGCCTGCTTGATAGACGCCTTGTCCGTCTCCCGGGCCGCTTCCGCTGACACGATAATTCGTTCCGCGATGCTCTCCGGGGTCATTTTGAGCGCTTCAGACTGCGAAAACGCCTTCATGTGCTTGGCGATCTCCGCCAAGGCGGCATTGATTTTGGAGAGCGTGGGATTGTAGTCGGGAACCTCGATGCTCTGCTTCTCAACGGCGATATGCTCAAGCGCGCGGGCGATCACCGCCAAGCGCCCATCAAGCCGCTGCTCCATCGCCTCGACGCGCGCCGCCAGGTGCGCGAACGCCTCCGCCGCCGTGCCGGTGGGCGGCTGGGGTTTCGGCCCGTTCAACTGGGATGGGTCGTCCATAGTAATTTCTCCTTGGTCTAGCGTTCGATGCCGCGGCTCATGTCGCGGCCATGGTCGAAGGGGATGGAAGCGGCGAGGTCACAGCCGATGCTGCGACCCATGTCCTGACCGATCTCAAGCCCAAGCTCACGGCCGCGCAGCCCCAGCACGGATTCAAGCTGGGCGTCGCGCTCAAGGCTTTTCGCCATGTCGGCCATGTGCTGCGCCGTGGTCTTCGCCGCCCGGAAATTACCGTCGCGCACAAGTTCCTGATGCTGGCGCTGCAACTGCTGCCAGCCCTCCACGAACCTGTCCGCGCGCTGGAAGGGATCGATGCGGATTTCCGCCTCCGTCTGCATCGCCCGCACGGCCTCATGGCCGCGCCCTTCCGCCGCCTCGCGGATCAGTTCCGGGCCAGCCCGGAACGCGCTGTTCAAATCGGTGGAGCCTTCGGGCCTGATGGCGTTGAGGGCGTCGCGCGCCTTCTCCAGCGCCTCGCGCTGGTGTGGCATGTGGATCGGCGTGGAAAAGGGACCCCGGTAGCGGGGTGATCGGCGTCGAAAAAGGACCCCTCATCCCGGTGGTCTAGGCTGCTCGCTTGGCGGTGTGTCAGGCGGCGAGATCGGGATGCTGGTAT
>Ga0233425_10000954_pt1 | contig 69301 bp, 66 predicted proteins | sample Watercolumn_Towu_2_FD_181712 | JGI IMG/M metagenome (GOLD analysis project Ga0233425, IMG submission 181712) | Freshwater microbial communities from Lake Towuti, South Sulawesi, Indonesia - Watercolumn_Towuti2014_140_MG | ecosystem: Environmental > Aquatic > Freshwater > Lake | place... | reverse complement strand
AGCAAATAAATGGCCTATAGTTCGCATTGCAGTTCTCATATCCTCACCGGCATTGGGCATAAGTTTGGGTAGTCTCATTATTACTTCATCGTCATAGCGCGCGAACATTTCTTCGTTATCAATTAAATTTTTAAAAATAGTGGAAACAACATGACGTCTTAATCCTCCAAGATCTATGCCCGCAGGTGTTCCCGTTTCAGATTCTACGAAAACAATACTGGGGAAAAATCTGCCTCGCAAAAGATAATTATATCCTAAATCTAAAAGCACTGCGAGAGCGTTTTGATCTAGGACCTCAGCATCTACCAGCATATGACTAAAAGACTGAGAAGGGCTAGATTCACTAAATACTTGTGCTGTCCGAGGTAATTGCGGTAGCTGTCTTAAATTAGGACACTCTTCATAATGCAACTCACTACAATGTGGTAAAGCTTCACATTGTAAGTTGCCAAGAGCTGGGCAAGCTTCACACCTAAGTGTTTGTAGTTGAGAATTTTCAGCAAATTGTATGCTTGTAAGGTTAGAGTTGCCAGCACATGCTAATTCTGTAACTGTTGCTGGTACGTTTAGGGAAGTTATACCTATGTCGACACAACCAAGTTTTTGTAACTGAGAATTTGCAGCAAATTGCATGCTAGTAAGTTGAGGGCAAGCATGACAGTGTAATTCCGTAGCTGTTGCAGGTATGGCTAAGGAAGTTACGCCTATGTTGCCAAAACCAAGTTTTTTTAGCTGAGAATTTGCAGCAAATTGCATGCTAGTAAGTTGAGGGCAGGTATAACAATCTAGTTCCGTAACTGTTGCAGGTACGGCTAAGGAAGTTACTCCTATGTTGCCAAAACTAAGTTTTTTTAGCTGAGAATTTGCAGCAAATTGCATGCTAGTAAGTTGAGGGTAGGTATAACAATCTAGTTCCGTAACTGTTGCAGGTACATTTAAGGAAGTTACTCCTAAACTAGAACATATAAATTTTTGTAGTTGAGAATTTTCAGCAAATTGTATGCTTGTAAGTTGAGAGCAACTGCCACAGCGTAATTCCGTAACTGTTGCTGGTACGTTTAAGGTAGTTATGCCTGTTTTGCAACAACCAAGTTTTTGTAGCTGAGAATTTGCAGCAAATTGCATGCTAGTAAGTTGAGGGCAACTGCCACAGCGTAATTCCGTAACTGTTGCTGGTACATTTAAGGAAGTTACGCCTATGTTGCAACAAGCAAGGTTTTGTAGTTGAGAATCTTCAGCAAATTGTATGCGACCTAAATGAGAACAAAAAGAACAGTCTAGCTTTTTCACATTTCTAGGTATCATTAAGTGGGTTATTGAAACATTACGGATAAACAACTTTTCAGCATTTGTTAATTTTCTTATGAAATTTTGTAATTGCTCATCCGAAAGGGATAAACCCGTACAATCAGCATAAGTGAGGTAGGGAGCAATGGCATCTAATTCAGCTAAAGAATAATTTCTTAATGCAAGATGCTTTTCACAAATTCTTTTTGCTAATTCTATATTTTGTTGATCTATAGGCTCTACAGCACGATCTGCTAGTGGCGCAGCACTTGCTGGACCTTGTTCTAATGCGCTTTTTGCTAAACCTGTTATTGAAGGTGGTGTTGATGCATCTGAATTTTGTCTTGGAGTTTCTGCTGGGTTAGTGTGTATGCTTGTTGCTGAGAATACGCCCATATTATACTCCTATTGTTGTAGAGCAATTATAACATATTTTTTTAATCATTACAAATTAAAATAATTAACCACTGTGTTCAAATATTTGTTATAATTATATTTGTTTTGTTATACTAATCCTGATTTTGATAGTTGAATTAAGTAGTTAACAATAAAAATCTTATCGCTAAAAATTTAGCCACAACAATTGTAAGACCACTGCATCATAAAATGTGGTAAAAAACTGATTTTTTTCCTATTGTAAGTTGTTGATTATTAAGGTACAAAGTTTTCCTTTTAAAAGAGAGGTATTGCGTCTTTTTTCACAGCTCTTATTTATTCAAGAGTACCAACAAATAATCGCTTAAGAAAAATCGATGCACTCATCGATTGAAGCCCAATCAAAAAAGTATCATTAAAAAATATCGTAATCCTATAGCTGGTGTTAAACCATATAATCCTCTTGCATGGTCAGCGGGTTAGATGAATAGGTACAAACAGTAGCAAAAGCCTTTTTTGGAAAAATCGGAATTTGAACCTCCCTCGCATGAATGCGAAGGATTCCTAGTTCACAGCTCCGAGCAGCCCCGGCAGCTCCCTAGACTTTAGACCGACGCACCGACGGCCTGATTTTTTATGTTTATAGCGGCATTGAAATCCCTATCTATTCTTTGACCACACCCGCATGAATATTCTCTTTTTCCAAGCGTTATTGCATTGTTACGCCCACAATTTGAGCACTTACGAGTATTTCCCAAAATAGATGCAATTTCATAAAGCGTCTTGCCATATTCTGTAGCCTTGTTTTTTAAACAAGTTAAAAAGACACCCCAACCAGCATCACTTATAGCTCTAGCTAAAGTTTTAAGCCCTTGAACCATCCCTTTGATGTTCATAGTTTCAACGCCTATGATGTCGTGGCTTTTGACTATCATAAGCGCCAATTTGTAACTAAAATCTAAACGGAGATTTTTCAAATGCCTATGTAATTTATTTAATTTTGCACGAGCCTTATTTCTATTATTGCCATACTTCTGTTTTGCAGAAAGTTGACAGCTTAAAAAACGAATTCTTTTTAAATGTTTTCGTAAAAATTTAGGATTTTCGATGGTGATAAGTTTGTTTTTATTTCCAATCGCTAAAGTTGCAAAATTAGTCAACCCTAAATCTATTCCAACTACATTATGTAAATTCAATTGTGGCTTAAGAGGTTCTTTTTCTATCTCGCAGGAAAAAGATATATACCATTTACCATCTTCTAAAGTAATAGTAGTCTGCTTAATAGCACCCTCTATTTCTCGTGATTTTCTAAAATTAATCCATCCTATTTTAGGCAGCCAAGCCTTATTATTATCTACTTTCACCCCTTGAGGATAGCGAAATGAATCTCTGACTCCTTTACACTTAAACCGAGGATATCCCGATCCTGTGAAAAAATTTAAAAAGGCTTGATCTAAGTCGTGTAGAGCCTGTTGTAAAACCTGAGAATGGATATCTTTAAGCCATGCCAAATCTTCTTTTTCTTTTAACAAAACCAATTCATTATTTTGATCGTAAAGGGTTACTTTTCTTTTCTCTTCTTCCCAAGCTTTTTTTCTTTGATCAAGGCCCCTATTGTAAATCCATCTCCTTGCTCCGGCAAATTGGTAAAAAAGAGGTTCTTTATTCTTTGCAGGCTGCAGGCGAAATTTAAATGTCTTTTTAAAAATCATTTTTTCAGGATATTATTTGACCTATGTTAAAGTCAACGGATTTAAGAAGAGGTAGAACATGTGTTTTCCTTCTTCATGCACATTTGGTCTTTGTAACAAAAGATCGCATGGTTGTTTTTGTTAAAGAAATACTTCTTGAATTGAAGAACATCTTTGAATCCGTATGTGCAGATTTTGGTTATCAGCTTGTTGAATTTGATGGGAAAAATGATCATGTACATCTGTTGATTAACCTCGAACTCCACCAAAAATTGCTATCCTAGCAAATTTATTGACAATAAAGTAGTAAAATAGGTTATTATAATAATTGCTTTCAGGAAAATTAATGGGAAAAGAAGATACTATTAAAATGGAGGGGCGGGTAGAAGAATTGCTGCCAAATATGACCTTTCGCGTGGTCTTAGAAAATGGTATGGTTGTCTTTGCTCATTTGTGTGGCAAAATGCGTATGAGAAATATCAGAGTTTATGCTGGCGATATGGTCACAGTAGAAATGTCACCCTATGATTTAACAAAAGCTCGCATAGTTTATCGTCAAAAGTAGTTTTTTTTTGAAAGTAGTTGATTTTTATTTGGATATAAGGATATTCTATTAAGAAATAAAAAGCCCAGATAGCTCAGTGGTAGAGCACTTGCATGGTAAGCAAGCGGTCGTAGGTTCAATTCCTATTCTGGGCAAGAGAAAAAAAATTTAAAAAGTTCAGGTAATGGAGGATTAGGGCAATGGCAAAAGAAGCATTTCAGAGGAAAAAAATTCACGTTAATATCGGTACTATCGGACACGTAGACCATGGAAAAACTACCCTTACCGCAGCAATCACAAAAGTGCTGGCGGATGAAGGTAAAGCAAAGTTCCGTGATTTCGCATCTATAGATAATACCCCAGAAGAAAGAGCAAGAGGTATTACAATTAACACCTCTCACGTAGAATATGAAACAGAAAAAAGACACTATGCTCACGTAGATTGCCCAGGTCATGCTGACTACGTTAAAAACATGATCACGGGGGCTGCGCAAATGGACGGAGCTATACTAGTTGTGGCAGCAACAGATGGCCCTATGCCTCAAACAAAAGAACATATTCTATTAGCTCGTCAGGTGGGCGTTCCTGCTATCGTGGTTTTCTTAAATAAAATGGATCAAATTGGTAAAGGGGATGAAGAACTCGTAGAATTAGTAGAAATGGAATTAACAGAATTATTAGAGGCAAAGGGTTATAAAAATGTGCCAATTATTCGTGGTTCTGCTCTAAAAGCATTAGAGGGTGATTCAGAATATATAAAGAGTATAAAAGAATTAGTGAAAGCAATTGATGAGAAGATTCCTACACCTGTTCGTGAAGAGGATAAGCCATTTTTAATGCCCGTTGAAGATGTCTTTACAATATCAGGAAGAGGTACCGTTGTTACCGGCCGTGTGGAAAAAGGAATTATTAAGTTAAATGATAAGATTCAAATCGTGGGTATTAAACCTACTCGTGAATCTGTTGCTACCGGATTGGAAATGTTCAATAAGACATTAGAAGAAGCAAGAGCAGGTGAAAACGTAGGTGTGCTCCTAAGAGGTATAGAGAAAAAAGATGTTGAGCGTGGTATGGTTTTGGCTGCCCCAGGATCTTGCACTCCCCACAAAAAATTTAAAGGAGCTATTTACGTATTAACAAAAGAAGAGGGAGGAAGACATAAACCTTTCTTCTCAGGTTATAGACCTCAGTTTTTCTTCCGTACAACAGATGTGACAGGAACTTTGTCCTTGCCTCAAGGCACGGAGATGGTAATGCCAGGTGATAACGTAGAAATAACAGCTGAACTTATTTATCCCGTAGCGATGGAAGAGGGTATGAGATTCGCTATTCGTGAGGGTGGTAGAACAATAGGAGCCGGTACGGTTTCTAAAATTATAGAGTAATATAAAAGCAGGGTGTGTAGCTCAGCTGGTAGAGCAGCGATCTCCAAAGTCGCTTGTCGGGGGTTCGAGTCCCTCCGCACTCGTTTTTAGAGAACAGTGGGTAAATTATGGAATCTGAAATTGTTAAGTCTAGTTTTGTTACAAGCGTAAAAAGTGAATTTAAAAAGGTGTCTTGGACAACAAAAGATGAGTTGATTTTTAATACTAAGGTTGTCGTTGGTGCAACTTTGACTTTTGCTTTGAGTATATATTTGGCCGATATGGTGATCCGGGGTATTTACCTCCTATTACAAATGTTAGTAAGGTGGTAATCATGGCCATGCAATGGTATGTTGTACACGTGTTGTCTGCCCATGAGAAAAAAGTAAAAAAGTGGTTGGATGAAAATAAAGAAGAGCATGGAGTAGCAAAGGATATTGAAGAAATTTTAATTCCATCAGAAAATGTATCAGAAGTGAAAAAAGGAGAGCAAAGGATTGTAGAAAAAAGAATATGGCCAGGTTATTTGCTTATCAAAATGGAACTTAGTGATGAGGCGTGGTCCTATGTTAAAAATACGAGCGGAGTTATCGATTTCTTGGGCGGAGAAAAACCAGCACCACTTTCAGAAAAAGAAGTAAAAGAAATAATGACGGAATTGGAAGAAAAGAAAAAAGGCGTGGTACAAAAACATAAATTTGATGTCGGCGATAATGTAAAAATCACCGAAGGTGTTTTTGTGAACTTTGTTGGCGTTGTTACCGAGGTGTTTCACGATAAGGGCAAACTTAGTGTGCTCGTCTCAATATTCGGTAGAGAAACAAGAGTTGATGACCTTGAGTTCTGGCAAGTAGAACATGTAACGAAGGATAAGGAATAAGTTTTATGTCGAAAAAGATTTTTAAGGTTATAAAGTTACAAATACCAGCAGGTAAGGCAAATCCTGCTCCTCCAATTGGCCCTGCACTTGGTGCCGCTGGAGTGAATATCATGGCCTTTTGCAAGGATTTTAATGCTCGCACAAAAGATCAGGGCAATGATGTGTTGCCAGTGGTTATTACAGTTTATCAAGATAAAACATTTACTTTTATTACTCTCCAACCACCATTAGCTACCTTGATAAAAAATGAGTTGAAAATAGAAAAAGGTTCAGGAGTGCCTAACAGAGAAAAAGTTGGTAAATTAACAATGACGCAAGTGCAAAATATCGCTAAAATTAAAGCTCCAGATTTACGAGTGAACTCCCAAGAGGCAGCTTATAGAATAGTAATGGGAACTGCTCGTTCAATGGGTGTGGATATAGTTGAATAAGGTTGTAGATTATGAAATCAAAAAGATTTAAACAAATTGCACAAATAGTAGATACCACGAAGTCTTTTTCAATAAAAGATGCTGTGGAAATGTTGAAGAAATGTCCTCATGTTAAATTCGATGAATCCGTGGAATTTTCCATGTACTTGGGTGTAGATCCTAAAAAAGCAGAACAACAAGTAAGAGGTACTGTCACCTTGCCACATGGAAGTGGTAAAAAAATTGTTGTCGCTGTCTTCGCAAAAGGTGAAAAAATTAAAGAAGCATTAGATGCTGGCGCAGATTTTGCTGGAGAAGAGGATCTTTTGGAAAAAGTAAAAGGAGGATGGTGTGATTTCAATGCTATTATCGCTACACCTGATCTAATGCGTGAGGTAGGAAAATTGGGGAAAATTTTAGGCCCAAAAGGCTTAATGCCTTCTCCTAAAGCTGGTAATGTTACTGCAGATGTAGCAAAAGCTATAAAAGAAATTAAGATGGGAAAAATTGAGTTTAAAGTGGATGCTACGGGTATTGTAAATACTACAGTGGGTAAACTCTCGTTTTCCACAGATCAATTGTGTGAAAATATCCAAACATTAATTTCGGCAATTAGCAGGGCAAAACCTGCAAGTGCAAAGGGTATTTATATGAAATCTTTGGCGATTTCTTCCACCATGGGGCCAGGTTTAAAAATTGATATGCAAACAATAGGAAAAGTATCATGAGAGCGGAAAAAGAACTTCTCTTAGGAGAAATACAAGATAAAATTGTGGCTTCAAAAAGTTTTATTATTGCTAAATATAAAAGTTTTTCCCCACAAGTTTCTTGGGAATTAGCAAAAGTTTTAAAAGATAATGGTTGTAATTTTGAGGTAGTAAAGAAATCAGTCTTTTTTAAAGCTGCACAAAAAGCTCAAATTTCAATAGATAAAGATAGTTTAAGTGGTCAGATAGGTGTTTTGTTTGTCAATAATGATCCTATCATGGCTACAAAAACATTATGTCAGTTTAGCGAAGATAACGGAGAATTGTTTACAATATTGTCAGCTTTCATTGATGGGAAAATGTACAATGCTCAGGATGCTGTGGCTATGTCAAAACTGCCGTCTTTGAATGTCTTACGCGCTCAGTTTTTAAGCGTATTGGAAGCTCCTATGGCAGAGAATGTTGCCGTTATGCAGAGTGTTCTTACAAGTATAATTTTTTGTATTATAAATAAATGTCAAAAAGATGAGGTAAAACCGTGAGTGCTGTTAATATAGATGAAATCGTAGAAACATTAAGTAAACTTTCTGTTTTGGATTTGTCCAAGTTGAAAGTGGCATTAGAAGAAAAATGGGGTGTAAAAGCTCAAGCTGCCGCTCAAGTTGTAGCTGCGGCTCCAGCTGCTCCAGAGGTTAAAAAAGGTGAAGCTGCTGTTGAAGCAACAGATGTAAAAGTCACCTTGGAGCTTGCTCCTGCGGATAAAAAAATCGGTATTATTAAGGTAATACGTGAAGTTACCGGTTTGGGCCTGAAAGAAGCAAAAGATATAGTCGATGCTACTCCAAAAGTCATTAAGGAGAGCGTGCCTAAGGCAGAGGGCGACGAAATCGCTAAGAAAATAGAAACTGCTGGCGGTAAAGTTTCATTAAAGGGGCTTTAATCCAAGAATGCTTTTTGTGAAGCTGTTAATGGATTGTTCTTTTGTTTTTCAAACTGACCAAAAAGGTTTTGGCCAGGGGTTAATTATTTTAAGAGGAGCTGAAAAATGTTGCAAAAGCCGCCTCGCAGGGTGAGTTTTAGGGAACGTGAAGATATAATTGATCTCCCTAATTTGATAGAAATTCAGATAAAATCTTATCATGAGTTTCTGCAAGCTGATTTGCTTCCCCACGAAAGGAAAAATGTTGGATTGCAGGAAGTATTTAATGAGATCTTTCCCATTAAATCGTATGATGAGAAAACAATATTAGAGTTTTTGTCATATAACTTGGGTATGCCTAAGTATACCGCAGAAGAATGTATTAAAAGAGGGATCACTTATAACGTTACTCTAAAAGTAAAATTCCGTCTTACTGATGAAACCGGCATAAAAGAGGAAGAAGTCTATATGGGCACTCTTCCTATCATGACGGAAAATGGTACGTTCGTAATAAATGGAGCTGAAAGAGTAGTCGTTTCTCAGTTACATAGATCTCCAGGTATTTCTTACGAACAAGAAAAAAATCCAAGAGGTGCTCCTCTCTATTCAATGAGAATTATCCCTTATCGTGGAAGCTGGCTTGCTGCTACTTTTGATAATAATGATCTTATCTACATATATGTAGATAGGAAAAAGAAAAGAAGAAAAGTACTAGCAACTTCTTTTGTCAGAACATTAGGATATTCTACTGATGCTGATATTTTAGAGGAATTTTTTACAATAAAAGAAGTTACTTTAAAATCGGAAAATGATTTTGCCGATTTAGCTGGGAAAATATTGGCGGAAACAATTTCAAATGAAGAAACTAGTGTTATATTCGGAAAGGCAGCAGAAAAATTAACTACCGCAATGCTCAAGCGTATGCTTAAAGAAAAAATACGCAAAATTAAAATTGTTGATAATGGTGATGAAAATCATCCAATTATTAAAATGTTGATCAAAGATACTACCGATTCTTATGAGTCAGCTCTAAAAGATTTTTACCGCAAAATAAGACCAGGTGAACCGGCAACGCTATCCAATGCTCGATCTACCATCATGCGCATGTTCTTCGATCCTAAAAGATATAACTTGGGAAGAGTAGGCAGATATAAACTTAATCGTAAGCTCGGCATGAAAACTGATGCAAAAGAATTGGAAAATGTTACCTTAAGAAAAGAAGATATTGTTGAGTCAATTAGGTATCTAATACGCTTGCGTTTAGGAGATGAAAAGGTATCTGTTGATGATATCGATCATTTGGGAAATCGTCGTGTGCGTTCGGTAGGAGAGCTTGTACAAAATCAGTGTCGTATTGGACTAGCACGTATGGAGAAAATTATCAAAGAAAGAATGAATCTTTTTGATTTTTCATCTGATACCATGACACCTGGTAAAATTGTGTCCGCAAAAGGCTTAGTCGGTGTTTTAAAAGATTTTTTTGGTAGATCTCAACTCTCACAATTCATGGATCAAACTAATCCTGTGTCGGAACTTACCCATAAAAGAAGGTTGTCATGCCTCGGCCCAGGTGGTTTAAATAGGGAAAGAGCAGGATTTGAGGTCCGTGACGTTCATGCTTCACACTATGGAAGAATTTGTCCTATTGAAACACCAGAAGGACCAAATATCGGTCTTATTACTTCTCTAGCTTCTTTTGGAAAAATTAATGAGTTTGGCTTTATTGAAACTCCATATCGCATAGTTAAAGATGGTGTGGTGACTAATGAAATTGAATACATGACGGCCGATAGAGAAGAAGATTGTGTTATTTGTCAAGCCTCCGAACCACTTGATGAATTTCATATGTTTGAAAAACCAATATGCTGGGCGCGACATAAGGGTGAATCTTTAGAAATCGAGACTAGTAGAGTTACTCATGTTGATGTTTCTTCAAAGCAGCTTGTGTCGATCGTGTCTGGACTGGTTCCATTTTTAGAACATGATGATGCTAATAGAGCATTAATGGGTTCGAACATGCAAAGACAGGCCGTACCTCTTTTAAAACCAGATGCCCCTCTAGTGGGTACGGGACTAGAGGTTAAAAGTGCACAAGATTCTGGTGCTGCTTTAATTGCTAATAGTGATGGTATTGTCGATTATGTTGATGGTTTTGATATTATTATTAGAGACAAGGATAATCCCACGAAAAGGACAACATATAAACTTAAGAAATTCTTAAAGTCTAATTCTGGTACATGCATAAGTCAAACACCCCTTTGTAGTGTGAATGATGAAGTAAAAGCAGGTGATGTTATTGCCGATGGACCAGCTACTGATCACGGAGAATTAGCACTTGGAAAAAATGTTCTAGTGGCATTTATGCCATGGTGCGGATATAACTACGAGGATGCTATTATCATCTCAGAAAAATTAATCAAGCAAGATTATTATACCTCCATTTACATAGAGGAATTTGAACTTACAGCCAGAGATACTAAGCTTGGTAAAGAGGAAATAACAAGAGATATTCCAAACGTGTCGGAAGAAGCATTAGTGAATTTGAAAGATGATGGTATTGTACGAATAGGGGCTGAGGTTAAAGCAGGAGACATTTTGGTAGGTAAAATTACTCCCAAATCAGAGACAGAGCTCTCACCAGAGGAACGTCTTTTAAGAGCCATATTTGGAGAAAAAGCAGCAGACGTTAAGGACGCTTCTTTGACTGTCCCTCCAGGAACTGAGGGTATAGTTATGGATGTAAAGGTTTTTACCAGAAGAGATAAGCTTTCTAAGACGGACGAAGAACTGGTGGAAGAAGCATCAAGAGTAAAGGATATTCATCAGGAATTTAGAACAAAAGAAACAGAACTGCAGATGGAGTTCCATGAAAAATTGGGCGCTTTATTGCTAAATGAAAAAGCTCCATCTCCCATTTTACATAGAAAAACAGGGGAAATTATTGTAGCAGAAGAGGCAGTTATCACCCAAGATATGCTAGAAAGTCTGGAAAATGAAAAAGTGGAAGATCTAATTATGAATTCTTGTGAAATCTATGAAGAATTAAGAAAGATTTTGCGAGAATATGAAATGAGTGTTCAGAAGTTGACTGATGAGCATCAAGCTTTGGTTGAATATACTAGAAAAGGTGATACAGAACTTGAAGCAGGAGTTATCAGACAGGTAAAAGTATATATTGCCACCAAGAGAAAATTATCAGTTGGCGATAAGATGGCTGGTCGTCACGGTAACAAAGGGGTTGTGTCTAGAATAGTTCCAGAAGCAGATATGCCTTATTTGACGAGCGGTGAATCTGTAGAGATAATTTTAAATCCTCTTGGGGTGCCCTCTCGTATGAATATGGGACAACTTTTGGAAACTCATTTGGGATATGCAGCTAAGAAAGCTGGCATTTACGTAAAAAGTCCGGTGTTCGAAGGGTTTCCAGAGGATAAAATTTGGGAAATGATGAAACAGCAAAGTCTTCCAGACGATGGTAAGTTTGTATTATATGACGGTAGAACAGGTGATGTTTTTGACAATAATGTTGTTGTTGGTTACATATACATGATGAAGTTATCTCACTTAGTTGCAGATAAGATTCATGCTCGTTCTATTGGTCCATATTCTTTAGTTACTCAACAACCTCTTGGAGGAAAAGCACAAATGGGCGGACAGAGATTTGGAGAAATGGAAGTGTGGGCACTGGAGGCATACGGTGCTGCTTATCTTTTACAAGAGATGTTGACGGTTAAATCAGATGACGTAGCAGGAAGAGCTCGTATGTATGAGGCGATAGTAAAAGGTGCAAATACCTTAGAACCTGGCATCCCTGAATCATTTAACGTGCTTGTAAAAGAAATGCAAGGGTTGTGTTTGGATATTCGCGCAGAAAAAGTAGAATAAAAATTTAGGAGATAAGATCATGAGTGATCGTGAACAAGGGTTTCATGAAGAAAGTAATAAGTTAAAAAGTGAAGCCATGCATGATCGTGATGAGAATTTTCATGATTCTCAGTTTGACAGATTAACTATTAAAATTGCCTCCTCTGATGTCATCAGAAATGAATGGTCGCGTGGAGAAATAAAAAAACCAGAAACGATAAATTATCGTACCTTTAAACCAGAAAAGGGTGGTCTTTTTTGTGAAAAGATTTTTGGCCCTGTAAGAGACTGGGAGTGTGCTTGCGGTAAGTATAAGAAAATTAAACATAAAGGTATTGTTTGCGATAGGTGCGGAGTTGAGGTCACTCTTTCTAAAGTACGTCGTGAACGTATGGCTCACATTGAATTAGCCGTTCCGGTAGTGCATATTTGGTTTTTTAAGACCACACCATCGAGCATTGGTAATATTTTGGGACTTTCTGCTAATGATTTGGAAAGAGTTGTTTATTATGAAGATTATATCGTTGTTGATCCCGGACAAACGCAGTTACAGAAGAAGCAAATTTTAAATGATAATGATTTTAGAGAAGCTCAAGAAAGATGGGGGCAAGATAGCTTTGTTGCAAAAATGGGCGGAGAGGCCATTTATGATCTTTTGAAAAGTGAAGATTTGTCTTTTCTGATTAATGATTTAAAAGATAAATTGCGTAAGACCAAATCTATGCAAGGAAGGATGAAGATTGCAAAGAGATTAAAGATCATTGAAGATTTTGCAAGTTCTCCCAATAAACCTGAATGGATGGTCTTGTCTTGCGTGCCAGTGATACCACCGGATTTGCGTCCATTAGTACCACTAGATGGCGGTAGATTTGCTACTTCCGATCTTAATGACTTATATCGTAGAGTAATTAATCGTAATAATAGATTAAAGTCTATTTTAAAATTAAAAACGCCCGACGTCATTATTCGTAATGAAAAGCGTATGTTACAGGAATCTGTAGATGCTCTTTTTGATAACGGCAGACACGGACATCCTGTAATGGGAGCTGGAAATAGACCACTAAAGTCTTTGGCAGAGATGTTAAAAGGCAAACAAGGAAGATTTAGACAAAATCTTTTGGGTAAAAGGGTAGATTATTCCGGTCGTTCTGTCATTGTTATTGGACCAGAACTTAAATTTAATCAGTGTGGCTTGCCAAAAGAAATGGCGCTTGAGTTGTTTGAGCCGTTTATTGTAAAAAGACTGAATGATTTGGGATATGTTTATACCATAAAATCAGCAAAAAAATTAATCCAAAATCAGGCAAAAGAAGTATGGGATGTGTTAGATGAAATTATTAAAGGACATCCTGTTCTTTTAAACCGAGCTCCTACTTTGCATCGTTTAGGTATTCAAGCTTTCGAACCTGTATTAATTGAAGGTAAAGCTATAAGAATTCATCCATTGGTAACAACGGCATTTAATGCTGACTTTGACGGTGACCAAATGGCAGTGCATGTGCCATTATCTATAGAAGCACAGTTGGAAGCAAAGTTATTAATGATGGCACCGGATAACATTTTCTTACCATCCTCCGGTAAACCTGTAACAGTGCCATCTCAAGATATGATTTTGGGTCTTTACTATTTAATGCATGATCCTATTCGTGTGGCAGAAGATCATGGAAGAAAAACCAAGATATTTAGCGATCCAGAAGAGGTGCTATTAGCATTGAATGCTGCTCAAAGTTATAACTGGTTCGAAGAAAAGATTACTGAGGGAGTAAGACTTAACAATACTGGCAAGGGTATTCATATACACGAGAAAATAAAATTGCGTTTGAACAGTGGAATGATTGAAACCACGCCAGGTAGGGTTGTTTTTAATACCATTGTTCCAAAAGAGCTTGGTTTCCAAAACTATGCACTGCGTAAAAAGAGATTGTCCGCGCTTGTGATGGAGTCTTATAAGAAAGTGGGCTTAGAGCGTACTGTTAAATTCTTGGATGACATGAAGGATCTAGGATTTAAAGAAGCGACAAGGGCTGCTCTTTCTATGGGCGTAAAAGATGTAGTCATACCAGAGGATAAAGCGAAAGTATTAGAGGCTGCTTATAAGAAAGTAGCAAAAGTAAAAAAACAATATGAAGATGGTATTATTACTGAGGGTGAGCGCCATTCTAAGATTATTAGTATTTGGACAGAAGTTTCCGATATCTTGTCTGAAGAACTATTTAAAATAATTAGTGGTTCTAAAAATGGTAAGTTAAATCCTCTTTATTTGATGATGGATTCCGGTGCTAGAGGTAATAGATCACAAGTTAAGCAGCTTGGCGCTATTCGGGGTCTTATGGCCAAACCATCAGGTGAGATTTTGGAATTCCCCATTACTGCTAACTTTAGAGAAGGATTACCAGTAGCTCAATATTCTATTTCTACTCACGGTGCTAGAAAAGGTCTTGCAGATACGGCATTGAAAACTGCTGATTCAGGATATTTAACTAGAAGATTGGTTGACGTATCTCAAAATGCTATTGTCACAGAAGACGATTGTGGAACATTAAATGGCATTGAGGTTTTTGCTATTAAGCAGGGACAAGAAGAAATTGTTTCACTAAAAGATAGAATTTATGGTCGTACAGTATGTGAAGATATTTATCAGCCTGGTGATAGCACAAAGATACTTGCAAAAGCTGGTGATGTGCTTACTCTAGAAATGGCTGAGGCTATTGACGATGCTGGTATTGAATCTGTTAAAATAAGATCTACTTTAACTTGCGAATGCAAAAGGGGAATATGTGTAAAATGTTATGGATTGAATTTAGCAACAGGTAATCTTATAAGTTTGGGAGAAGCTATCGGTATTATCGCTGCTCAATCCATTGGTGAGCCGGGTACTCAGTTGACGATGAGAACCTTTCACATCGGAGGTGTGGCTTCAGCTATTATGAGCCCTCAACTCATATCAGATTATGACGGAATTTTGATTTATCAAGATCTACGTGTTGTACAGGATGCTGAGAATAATTGGATTGTCTTAAATAAGAATGGTAATTTGCATATTGTACGAGATGAGGGTCGTAGTTTGGAAGAATATCAAAAATTATTAAAAACAAAATCTATTGAACCACTACAGTCATTTACTTTGGAAGTAGGAACAAAGATATTACTCGCTGATGGTTCCGTGATAAAAAAGAAGATGAAAATTGGAGAGTGGGAGCAACATAGTAGCCCAATTATTTGTGAAAAACCCGGATATGTAAAATATGAAGATCTTGTTGAAGGTATTTCTATTTTGCGTGAGGTTAATAAACATACGGGACAGGTGGAATATGTGGTAAAACAACATCGAGGAGAGTTACATCCTCAGATTTCTATATATTCTGATCCAGAATGTACTCAACTTATTGGTACTTATGCTATACCCTCGGGTGCTGTTATCGCTGTAAAAGAGGGACAATATGTTACTGGTGGTACCAATCTTGCTAAATTGCCAAGAGGAGCGATTAAAACTAAGGATATTACTGGAGGTCTTCCCCGTGTCGCGGAACTTTTTGAGGCAAGAAGACCAAAAGAAGCTGCAGAAATTGCGAAAATTGATGGTATCGTAGATTTTAAAGGAGTACAGAAAAACAAGAGGATAGTGGTCGTGAACGATAACATTACCTCCATGGAAGAAGAGCATTTGATTCCTTTAACCAAACACTTGGTAGTACAAAAAGGTGATCTCGTTGTGAAAGGTCAACAGTTAACGGATGGACTTATCGATCCTCAGGAGATATTGGATATCTGCGGCATGAGAGCTCTACAACAATACTTAGTCAATCAAGTGCAAGAGGTATATAGATTACAGGGCGTAGATATTAATGATAAACATATTGAAATTATCATTAGGCAAATGTTGCAAAAGGTATCTATCACTGATCCGGGAGACACCACTTTCTTATATGGCGAAGTGGTGGATAAAAAACATTTCCATGAAATAAATCAAAGAATTATTGAAGATGGTGGAAAACCCGCTTCTGCAGCCCCGGTATTGCTCGGTATCACAAAAGCATCGTTGGAGACGGAATCATTTATTTCTGCTGCCTCATTCCAGGAAACTACACGGGTTTTAACTGATGCTGCGAGAAAAGGTAGTACGGATTATGTGTTGAATTATAAGGCATCGATTATTGGTGGGCATATGATACCAGGTGGTACTGGCTTTAAGTATCATAAACGTATTTCTAAATATATAGATCGATATGAGGGAGGAGATCTTATCTTTAATTTTTCGGATTAGTTCTTTAACTAGAAATTATGCTTCTTTCTGAAGGAGATAAAAACTGGCATTTGATATCAGAATGATAAGTGATAGTGATTAAACAGTTTTTAGGGCAATCTTGATGAACCCTCGGAAATTTTCCAAAAAACCTTGATAAGTCGTGGATTTTTCAATAGCAGCAATGGCCTGTAAAAGATCTTCTTTTTGAGGAGAGAGAAAAGCAAAATTAATGAATTTTTTTAATTCAATCATAACAAAAGCTAGAGTTTCGGCATCTTGCATTTTGGCTGCTTCATAGGCCTTTACCGCTAAGTCAATGATTTTTATAACATTAGCTGGGTATTTATCCAGTTCTCTATACTTGCTACCGAGTAATAATACGTAAATGTCTTCCATAATCAACTATTTATTCTTTTTTCTATTTCTTTTTCAAGCTTTGTTATGTCGCGAACGAAGATACGTATACCATCAGATAGTTTTTCACTTGCCATTTCATCTTGATTTAATAGATAACGAAATTGTTTTTCATCGATATTGATTTTTTCTAAATTGGGATTTTTTAAATTGGGATTTTCTAAATTGGGATTTAGCAGTCTATTTAATGGTTCTTGGCTATTTTTTAATTCTTCTAAAAATTTTGGTGCAATAGTTAAAAAATCGCATCCTGCAAGTTGTAAAATTTCATCTTTACTGCGAAAACTAGCTCCCATAATTTGTGTTTTATGACCAAATTTTTTGTAGTATTGATAGATTTGTGTAACCGAAAGTACTCCTGGATCTTCATGAGGAAGATAATCTTTATTGTTTTCCTTTTTTCTATACCAATCTAAAATGCGACCAACAAAGGGAGAAATTAATGTGGAGTTTACTTTAGCGCAAGCAATTGCTTGACATAGCGAAAATAACAACGTCATGTTACATTGTATTTTTTCTTTTTCTAGTTTTTTTGCTGCCATAATACCTTCCCAGGTAGTGGCTAATTTAATCAAAATTCTTGAGCGATCGATCTGATAATTTTCAAAAAGAGCAATTATCTTCTTCGCTTTTTTAATGCTTCCTTCGCTATCAAAGGAAAGTCTTGCATCAATTTCTATGGAAACTCTTCCTGGAACTATTTTTAATATTTCCAATCCGAAATTCACAAAAGTTTTATCTAGAGCCAAAGATAAAAGTTCTTTTGAAGAAGAAGCATATTGTTTGGCATAAGCAATTGCCTCTTGCAAAAGGGGTAAATATTGTGCATTTTGAGATGCTTGATAAATTAACGAGGGATTAGTTGTTGCCTCAGTTGGAGAGTATTGGATCATGGAATTAAAATCGGAAGTATCAGCTACCACAGTAGTCATTGTTTTTAGTTGTTCTAGTTGATTCATAAAACATTCTCCTAACGTAAATTTGTCGGGGCAAAATCGGACAAATAGTATTTTGCCTGAAATTTTTTGTATTCCTGTGTGAAACGCTCAAGATCTATGGTGAAGAATTGATCATCTATAAAAAGTTTTACTTGATGATTGTGAGCTAGTGATTCTAGTAAGAGATTCATGGTATCAGGTGCAAAAGTAAATATATATCCTTCTTTTTGTAGTGTGCCGTGGGCATGATGTTCTGTACCGTTGACAACAAGGATGATATTTTCATTTTTTATCTTACGAGACAACATTTTTACATATCCATAAGTAGTATTATGTATTCTTAGAAATTCAATGAGTAAATCCGAAGAAAAAGATTGATAATATAACTTAGAAGAAGAAAAACGCTCATCCTGACAATCAATATGATCAGCACACCATCTTGAAGAAGTACATCCCACAAAAATCAATGTTATAAAATTAATGAGAATGATGCGCATTTTTACCATGCATAGCAATTAAAATGATACCTAAAATTGCGCCTCCCACTGCAAAAGCAGCGACAGCATAATTAGCATATTCTTTTCTTTGTGCTGTTTTTATAGCCTCCTGTGATGCTTGTCCCACTACTTTGGCCTCTTCAGCTTTTGGTGGATCATTTTCTTGTAAAGTCTCTTGGGGCTGGTCCACTTTTGGCTCTTCAGCAATTGGAGTATTGTTATTGACTGCTTTTGGTTGTTCTTCTGCCATGATAGGACAAATCATCAACATTAACAAAAACACACAACCACATCTTTTCATAAAATACCATTATTTTTTTGATGAAAGTATGACAGCTAGCAAAAATAATGTCTACTTCTTATTACTTTTGCCAGTGTAAGTATTAGTAGAAATTAAGATTTTTAAGTATTCCCACTGTTCTTGAGTCATTTGCTTTTTCAATTCTTTAAATGCTTTGGACTTTTCCATGTTGTTAGGAATTGGCTTCATTCTTTTTTCTTCAAAATGGAAAGAACGACATGATTGCAATAATTGTTGTACAATTTTTGGGAAATCTTCTTTTACTGCTGCTCCTGTAATAATGTAGGCAACTTTATCTTTGATTAGAATCATTTGAATCATTTTTAGATCTCCGAGACTGTTTTTGCTGTCGATCTCGGCTAAAGTAGCTATGCCAACTTGTGTGGTTATTTTTCCTGTTTTTTTCCATTTAGTATTTGGTTCTTCATCATGGATAGCTTTGACTGCTTTTAAATAGGCTTCTTCTGATATTGATATGTTTTCCTGCGCTATGTTTATTGACGGTTTTAAAGGAGAAGAACTTTCTCCCACAAAAGTAGCCTTTATACAAGGAGGAGTTTCTGGCAAAATAATATATTCCCAATTAGGTGGAGGTGAAAAAATGCCAACCATTTCTTTTCCATGAACACAAGAGAAAAACAGCAGAAAAAACAAAAATTTATTGATGGGCATGAGAAGAAGAACCCTTAATGACTATGCATAAAACACCGATAATAATACCTAGTGCAATGCCCCACTTAACCATAGAAACGCTGACAGATTGGGAAGAACTTGCGGCGGCCGCCCTTCCTTCCATGTTGGTAGTTTTTTTAGCATGTTCTCTTATTTTATTTTCTTGACCAATAGCAGCAGATCCAAAAAGACAACTGCAAATTAGCAATAAATAAATACACCTTTTCATACACCTAAATATGACATACCATGTCATTTTTCACAAAATAAAAAACTATCAGCACACTTAACAATCAAAACTGTTTTTAGTCGTGAGCGTGAGCTGCTGCAGTTGTAGCTGGAGAACTAGAGGAATATGCAGCAATTATTGCAGCCATACCTGCAATGATAACAAGCGCACAAAGTCCGATACCCCAAGATGCTGATTTTGTAGCATTTTCAGTGCTGGTCTTAGCAACTTCTCCGGCAGTTGCTTCTTCTGCAAAAATGTTGGTTTGGAATATTAAAGCACAAATCAAACACGCACCACAAAAAAACTTTTTCATAACACAAACCCCTTCTTATTCTTTTTTTTAATTAAAACATAATTTTATATATCTTTGCTATAGAATTTTTATTTTGACTCAAGTTTTTGGTTTTTAATGTGTTATGATGAAGCGGAAAAGATTAACGTTTTTTAGCCTTGGTGGGCAATGGTTTGATATGATATAAAATGAATAAAAAAATTGGTATTTTATGCAGCAAGAAACAGGCAGTGATAAAATTCAAAAAATTTGCAACATATTAAGAAAGGAAACATTAGATCCGGCTAAACAGCGCGCTCAAGAAATAGTAGAGAACGCCAATTTACAAAAGGAACAAATTATTACTAAGGCTAATGAAGAGGCGAAAAGAATTATTTTGGAAGCAGAAAAAAATATTCAGGACAAAAAAAAGGCCTTTGAATCGTCGATTCAACTTGCCTGTAGGCAGGCAATTGATGAGCTAAAGCAAAAGATTGAAGAAAAACTGTTGTCTAAAAATATTGCGGTCTTTGCGTCGAGAGTTTTTTCAGAAAAGGAAATAATTGCAAAATTAGTAGATGCGGTGATTAGTGCTTTGAATAAGGACGGCATTAGTGCTAATTTAAGCGTCTATATCTCTAAAAATGTGTCGCCGAGTGAGATTAATGCACTACTTGCTAAATCTGTATTAGATCAGCTTAAAGAAAAGCAAGTACTTCTTGGAGATTTTCACGGTGGTATAAAAGTGAAAATACATAATAATAACATGACTGTTGACATTTCTGAAGAAGCTTTGAGAGATCTTTTGGCGGAATATGTGCGTGCTGATTTTCGTCGTATGATTTTTAGCATTTAATTATTATGACAAAGTATTATTTTTTGATTTGTTCTTTGCCGAAGGTTGAATTTGGAGAAAAAACAGATTTGTCTCATGATGACTTATGTTATTTGCTTGATTTTAATCTCAGCAAAGAAGATTTAGAAAAAATAAAGATATTTAAAACTTTTATCGATTTAAAAAATGTGAAGGCTCTTTGGCAAAATCAACGTATTGATGCACGCGGTAATTTAAATGAAAAAAGAATAGAGGAAGCATTGTTGATTAAGGAGTTTTTGCCGTCGTATTTATTTGATTTTATGCAAAAATATAGCAACTTAGAAGATCGGATAAAATATTTTCCTTTTGTGTATGCTAGTTTTTGGCAAGAGGAGATAAAAAAAGAAAGTGGCTTTTTACATGATTATTTTAAATTCGAAATGGAATATCGACTCATTGTAACAGCTCTAAGAGCAAAAGATCAGAAACGTGATTTTTTGCAGGAAGTATTTTTTGCAGATCAAAAAGAATTTTTAATATCATGCTTACAAAAGGGAGAGACAAATTTTGATGCTGAATACCAAAAACTACAAGAAATTTATGAAGCAAATAAAAATTATCCAGAGAAAATTTATTATGCTTTTTTAAAATATCAGTTTCAGCAGGTGAGTAATATCAACACGAAATCCTCTTTTGACATAAATGCTGTTTTAAAATTCCTCGCCCTTTTATATTTGGCAGAGGAAGCCTTGAATAGAAATAGTATGGAAGGGAAACAAATTTTAAATACTCTTTGTTAGGAAGGAATATGACGGAAATAAGAGCAAAAGGAAAAGTTATTAAAGCATTTGGTAATCTTTTGCATATAAAGTTTGAGGGAAATATTCGCCAGGGTGAAATTTCTTATGTGCAACTAGATAATCTTTTGTTAGCAACTGAAGTGTTGGAAATTAATGGTGATGTTGCTAAGGCACAAGTTTTTGAAGATACGCGTGGAATAAAATTAAATATGGACGTGACCTTTACCGGTGATCTTTTGGAGGCGGAATTGGGTCCGGGACTTTTGACCTCCATCTTTGATGGTTTACAAAATCCGCTGGAAAAAATTGGAGAAAAAACCGGGCTATATTTAGAAAGAGGTCTTTATATCGCTCCACTAGATAGAAAGAAGCTATGGGATTTCCATCCTCTTGTGAAAGTAAAAGATGTTGTGAAAAGGGGGGATTTTTTAGGGGAGGTTACCGAGGGCAGATTTCGTCATAAGATAATGGTGCCATTCATCTTAAGGGGTGAATATACGATTACAGAAGTTACGAAAGAAGGATTTTATAACATTGATACTATTGTAGCTAGAGCTGTCGATGGTCAGGGCAATGAGTATTCTTTTAAGATGGTACAAAAATGGCCGGTGAAGTTCCCATTAAAAGAGGGCAATAGAGTAAAACCTTGTGACATGATGGCAACTGGACTACGAATTATCGATACTATGTTTCCAGTTGTTAAAGGAGGAACGTTCTGTTCTCCTGGACCTTTTGGTGCTGGTAAGACGGTATTACAACATCACTTGGCGAAGTTTTCTTCCGTTGACATTGTAGTGGTGGCTGCTTGTGGGGAAAGGGCAGGAGAGGTTGTAGAAATTTTAAGGGAATTTCCAAATCTTATAGATACGAAAACATCAGCTCCTTTAATGGAGCGTACTGTAATTATTTGTAACACATCATCGATGCCAGTTGCTGCTAGAGAAGCATCTGTGTACATGGGTGTAACTATTGGAGAATATTACAGGCAGATGGGATTGGATGTGTTAATACTTGCTGATTCTACCTCTAGGTGGGCACAAGCAATGAGGGAAATGTCTGGAAGATTAGAAGAAATACCGGGAGAAGAAGCTTTCCCAGCATATTTGGCATCACGAATTTTTGCTTTTTACGAACGGGCAGGCATTATTGAAACAAAAGATCATCATAGAGGTTCTCTTACCATTGGAGGTGCGGTCTCTCCCGCAGGAGGTAATTTTGAAGAGCCGGTTACGCAATCTACGCTAGCGGTTGTCGGTTCCTTTTTAGGGCTCTCGAGAGCTAGATCTAATGCTAGGCGTTATCCTGCTATTGATCCTTTGATATCATGGTCAAAATATATTGATACTGTGGGCGAACAAATGGATAATAAATTGCCTAGATGGAAAGATAAAGTAAAAAGAACATTTTTGATTTTAAAAGATGGTAATCAAATAGAAAAACGCATGGAAGTTGTCGGAGAAGAAGGTATTGCGTTAAATGACATGATAATTTATTTGAAATCGCAATTGTATGAGATATGTTATCTACAACAAAATGCTTTTGATAAAGAAGATGAATATTCATCGCTTGACAGGCAACTAGAACTGTTTTGCCTTTTACAAGATGTGTTTGATGCACAGTTTCCTTTTGAAACGCATGATGATGCAAGAAGTTATTTTTTAAATTTGCAAAACGAAATAAAAAATATGAATTTTTTACCTTTCCTTTCGGAAAAATATCATCAGACTATGCGGGACATAAGAGGTAAGATAAATAAAGTAAAAGCGGATGGGAAAGCATGAAAAAAGTATATGAGCGTATCGTGGATATGCGCGGATCTTTGATTTCCGTTATAGCAGAAGGGGTAAGTTTGGGGGAAATGGCCTATGTAGAAAAGAAAGATGGTTCTAGAACATATGCCTCCGTATTGAGATTTGAAAAGGAATTAGTGACTTTGCAAGTATTTGAGAATGTAAGAGGTATTTCTACTGGTGATAAAGTTGTTTTTTTGAAAAAACAAATGCAAATTACTTTTTCTGATTCACTTTTAGGACGTTGTTTTCGTGGGTCTGGAGTTGCTATTGATAAAGGGCCAGAAGTAATAGGTAATACTATTGATATTTATACTCCATCTTTTAACCCTGTTAAAAGAATTATTCCAAGGCATATGATTAGAACTAATATACCAATGATTGATGTTTTCAATTGTCTAGTAAAATCGCAAAAGATACCTATTTTTTCCATTCCGGGAGAGCCCTATAATGCTCTTTTAATGCGCATTGCTAATCAAACAGATGCTGATGTGGTTATTATTGGCGGTATGGGTTTAAGATTTGATGATTATATAGCTTTTGTAGAGAATGCAGAGAGGGCAGGATCGAAAGAAAAAACGGTGATGTTTATTCACCAGGCCACTGATCCAGCGGTGGAGTGCCTTTTGGTGCCCGATATCAGTTTGGCATGTGCGGAAAATTTTGCTAAGGAAAAAAAGGATGTTGTCGTTTTACTCACCGATATGACAGCTTTTGCTGATGCGATAAAAGAAATCTCTATTACCATGGATCAAATTCCATCAAATCGTGGATATCCAGGATCTTTATATTCTGATCTGGCAAGTCGTTATGAGAAAGCCATAGATATTAGTGATGGCGGTTCAATTACAATTGTTGCTGTGACCACTATGCCAGGTAACGATGTTACGCACCCCATTCCTGATAATACCGGATATATCACTGAAGGACAGTTCTATTTACAAGATAGTAAAATTGACCCTTTTAGCTCTCTTTCAAGATTGAAGCAGTTAGTGATTGGTAAGGTAACAAGAGAGGATCATGCTGAAGTGGCAAATACTATGATTAGATTTTATGCGGATTCTAAAAAGGCAAAAGAGAGAGAGGCGATGGGATTTAAGCTCTCTAAATGGGATGAAAAACTTTTAAAATTTTCCAATCTTTTTGAAAAGCGCTTAATGCAATTGGATGTAAATATATCCTTAGAAGAAGCATTGGATACGGGTTGGTTAACTTTGGCTGAATGTTTTCGATTGGAAGAGGTAGGGATGAAAAAACAATTAGTAGAAAAATATTGGCCAAAAGAACAATGACAGAGACAATAAAATTTACTAAAAATTCATTAAGACAACAAGAGGCGCGTCTAAAACAGTTGGAATTGTATTTGCCAACTTTGAAATTGAAAAAAGCTCTTTTACAGGTTCAAATTAGTGAAACGAAAGTGGAACTGGAATCAACGATATCCGAACTTGCAAAAGCTAAAGATCAAGTGTTACTTTTTTCGAATCTTTTAGATGAAACTTTCATAAAAAAGTTTGCTCAGATAAAACATGTAAGTAAAAAATATGAAAATATAGCAGGCGTAGAAATTCCTGTTTTTGAAAATGTTTTATTTAATGAGGTTTTTTATTTTTTATTTGATTCGCCCATATGGTGGGATTCTGCTATTTTGAAGATTAGAGAGTTGGTTGCTGTAAGAGAAAAGATGCATGTTATAGAAGAAAAAAAAAGAGTTTTGGAAAAAGAATGGCATGAGATTTCCATAAGGGTTAATCTTTTTGAAAAAGTACTTATACCAACAGCATTAGTAAACATAAAAAAAATAAGGATCTTTTTAGGAGATCAGGAATTGGCAGCTGTGGCACAAGCAAAAATTGCAAAGGCAAAAATTTTACGGGGAAAAGAAGATGATCGGGAAGGTTAAAAAGATTTTAGTCTTTGGGTTAAAAACACAAATAGATGAGTTTTTCAAAAAAGCTCAAAAAGAAGGTATCATAGAATTTCTTTCCGAAGCTAAAAAGATCAGTGATTTATTTCTGGTTAAGGATTATCTCTTTGCTCTAAAAATATTAAAAAAACAGATTCCAAGTGTTAGTAATGAGTGTAAAAAAATCAATCCAGATGAAGTTGTTAAACAGACATTAGCTTCTTACCATGAACTGGACAAATTGAAAGAGGAAAGCAAAAATATTAATGATGAGATTTTACGCATTTCACCATTTGGCAATTTTTCTTTGGAAGATGTGAAATACTTATATGAAAATGGCAGAAGAATACTGCAATTTTTTTGCATTCAAACATCGAGAGCAAAAAAGATTCAATTACCACAAGAACTTATTCATATAGATACTCAATATGATCTGGATTACTACGTGGCCGTGAACAAAGAGAGAAAAAATTATCCTGACATGATTGAGATTAATCTTGTGGAGCCAGTGGGCATTTTGAGGGAAAAATTAAAAAAAGTGCAACAGAGAGTACAAGTTTTAGAAAAAGAGTTAAAAAATAATGCTTGTTATATGGACTTGGTAAGAACGACTCTTATCACAAGATTAAATCGTCATAATTTACAGAGAGCAAAAGAGGATACTACAGAACATTTAGACAATGCTCTTTTCACAATACAGGGATGGATTGCAGAAAATCACATTGCTGAGTTAGATAAAATGATTAAAGATTTATCCATAAGCTATGAAGTGGTATCAATAGAGGAACATGAGAAAGTGCCAACCTACATGGAAAATAAGAAATTTGCAAAAGTAGGAGAAGATTTAGTAAATATCTACGATGCACCATCGCCAGATGATAATGATCCATCCATGTGGATACTGATCTTTTTCGCTTTATTCTTTGCGATGATTGTTTCTGACATGGGATATGGACTTTTATACTTACTTATTGGTTTTTATTTGAAAAGAAAATTTCCCAAGATTAAACCGGCAATGAAAAGAATGGTAAATTTGGTAATGGTTTTGGGCACTAGTTGTGTTATTTGGGGATTTTTTTGTGGTTCCTTTTTTAGTATTTCTCCTCCATTAACTAATCCTTTAAATAAACTTAGTTGTTTAGATCAAATGATTATAAAAAAGGCAGATTATCATTTAGAGCAAAAAGATGATGTTTATGTTTTTTGGCAAAAACAATTTCCAAAAATTTCAAATATTCATGATGGCAAGAGCTTTTTATTAGCAACAGAAATACAAAATGGTGTGGTGAAAAACTATGAGGCGTATGACACCTTTAAAAGAAATATTATGATGGAATTTTCTCTTTTTATAGGGGCTATTCATATTATCCTTTCTTTTGTGCGTTACTTGAGGAAGAATATTGTAGGAATAGGATGGATTATTTTTATTGCTGGTGGATATCTTTATTTGCCCAAAATAGTTGATGCTACTTCTTTTTTACATTTTTTAAATATTATTTCTAAAAATTTTTCCATTGAATTAGGCTTTTTATTAATTATTGGAGGTGTGGTTTTAGCAATTGTTTTGGCCTTTATTTACCATGGATGGAGAGGCTTTGGCGAGATTATGCATTGTTTTCAGGTTTTTGCTGATATACTTTCATATTTGCGTATTTATGCTTTGAGTCTTGCTGGTATGATATTGATAGAAACATTTATGCATATGGGCGCTAATATTGGTTATGGTATGCAATTTTTTTTACCGCTTTTAGCCCATATTATCAATTTTGGATTAGCTATTATGGGTGGTGTTGTACATGGTTTGCGTCTTAATTTTATTGAATGGTATCATTATTCGTTTATTGGGAATGGGAAGTTGTTTAATCCATTAAAAATTTTAGATTAGATAAAGGAGTTATTATGGAAATTAGTATGATTGGCCCAGCAATTGTTTTGGGGCTTGGTCTTATAGGCAGTAGTATTGGTTGTACTATACCAAGTATGGCGCTTCATGGTGTTATGACACAGGTAGAAGAGGGGCATGGGAAATTGATCGCACTTTCGATAGTGCCATCTTCTCAGTCAATTTATGCATTTGTTTTTATGATTTTGATGAAAGGATGCCTAGTTAAAGGATCTTTGACGCCAATCGGAGGCGTAGGTATAGGATTAATGGTGGGATTAGCCTTAATGTTTAGTTCTATCTATCAAGGCAAATGCGGTGCTACTGCTATCCAGGCATCAGCGAGACAGCCGGCTATTTATGGTAAATCGACGGCCTCTTTGTTCATTGTAGAGTCATTCTCGCTTTTTGCCTTTGTGTTTGGATTACTTTTAATATATTAGTCTTATGAAAAACAGATGTTATTTTGGAGATAATACTTTAAAAGCAATGAGTAATTTTGCCGTTGGTGATGAGAAGATGCCACATGAGATTATTTATTCTTTAGCTTTAATAAAAAAAGCGGCTGCATTAACGAATTGTCAATTAAAATGTTTATCTAAAGATAAATGTAATGTTATTTGTTTGGCAGCCGATGAAATTATGGCAGGCAAGCTTAATAATCAATTTCCTCTATTGATATGGCAAAGCGGATCTGGTACGCAAACTAATATGAATGTTAACGAGGTTATTGCAAAAAGAGCAGCTGAACTTGGAGGGAATAAAAAAATTATCGTTCATCCAAATGACGATGTTAATATGTCTCAATCTTCCAACGATACCTTTATTGCGGCTATGCATATGGCCACATTGTTTTATATCGAAGAGTATCTTTTGCCATCTATTTTGCTTTTTAAAAATGGATTGGATAAGAAAAAGAAGGAGTTTTCTTCGGTTATTAAGGTTGGACGTACGCATCTTATGGATGCTGTTCCTATATCTTTAGGACAGGAGATATCGGCATTTGGAGCGCAAATTGAACAGGTTATCATAAGTATTCAATGGGCTCTTCTACGTTTAAGAGAGCTGCCATTGGGTGGCACGGCCGTTGGCACAGGGATCAATGCGAATGTTAATTTTTCTTCTTTAGTCATTGATAATTTGAACAAGATGAAAAATGGTAAGTTTAAAGAAGCAGAAAACAAGTTTGCTGCTATATCGTCTTCTAATACTATTTTATTTACGAGCAGTATTTTAAAAGAGCTGGCAATAGTATTAATGAAACTTGCTAAAGATTTTTCTTATTTAGCGAGTGGCCCTAGATGTGGAATAGGTGAAATAGAATTTGCTTTTAATGAGCCTGGATCTTCGATTATGCCCGGCAAGGTTAATCCTACACAGTGTGAATTATTGAGAATGATTGCTTCTCAGGTTATGGGCAATGATCTCGTGATTTCTGTTGCAGCCCTGCAAGCGGATTTGCAATTACATGCATGTCGTCCGGTGATGATTTTTAATCTTTTGCAATCTTTAAAACTTTTATCTGAAGGCATGAATAGTTTTTATCAAAAATGTCTAATTTCTTTAAAACCCAACATGAAAACGATAAAAAAACATTTGGATGATTCTTTGATGATAGTAACGGCCCTTAGTCATCATATTGGTTATGATAAAGCATGTATGATTGTAAAAATGGCGATAAAGAAAAATCTTTCCATAAAAGAGGCAGCAAGAGAATTAAAAATTCTATCTAAAGAAGAATTAGAGCAGATCTTAGATTATCGACAAATGATTTAATTTTTATTCTTTAAGTTTATTCGTTGGCATATTTAAATGGACAATAGGCTAACAAAATAGGAGGATTATGGAAAATGTAAGTAAAAGCACCATCAAGGGATGGTTTATCAGTTTGACAGGAGCATTATTCTTTTTTTATGCGTTTATTCACTGTAACATGATGGCACCTTTGCAAAATTGTTTGATGAGTGAATTTAATTTCTCCAGTACCACAATAGGATTAATTGCTGGACTTTATTTTTATGCCAATATTCTTTTTATGATTCCTGCTGGCCTTTTATTGGATCGCTATTCATTGAAGATGATTATGGTTATTAATATGTGTTTGGCAATATTTAGTAGTTTTTTATTTGCTATAGCGGATAGTTTATGGCTTATTGCGTTTGCGAGATTTTTGGCGGGAATAATGATGTCCTTTGGATTAGTTAGTTGTATTAAATTAGCATCATTATGTTTGCCGCAATCGAGTATGGCACTTGCTAGTTCTATTATTATTGCTATTGGTATGTTTGGTGGTGTTTTTTCTCAAACGCCAGTGAATTTTCTTGTACAAACATATGGGTGGAGAATAGCTCTTGGTATTATTGGTAGTATAGGTGTTGTGATTGCGCTAATTTTATTTTTTATCGTTAATACACCGAAAGTAAAGGCAACAGAAAAGGCGCAAAATATTAAAGAAAGTTTGAAGGAAGTTATGTTAAGACCAAAAAATTGGTTAGGTGGTCTTTACATTACTTTGTTAAATCTACCGGTGGCAATTTTAGGTGCTCTTTACGGTGTTTCCTATTTTATGCAAAATTTTGGGTTTACATCTGCTGAAGCAGCGACAGTTTCTTCTATGTTGTTTTTTGGTATGATCGTAGGCTCTCCTTTTTTTGGTTGGTTTGCTGATTTTGTTCAAACCTATCGTTTTCCCATGATGTTAGGGGCTGCTTTGTGTTTTGTTTTTGTGTTAGTTTTAATGTACACTGCACATCTTTCTGTTTTAGCAGCATGTTTATTAGTATTTTTAATTGGATTTACCAGCGCAGCACAGGTATTAGGATATCCTGTTATTGCGCAAAGTAATCCTGCCAATGTTGCCGCAACCGCTATTAGCTTGGCTGCCATTTTAGTTATGGGTTTTGGCTATGGCGTCATGCTGCCATTTACTGGATGGCTTTTGGATCTTTTTAAAGGCAATTATCACATGGCATTTTTAATATTACCACTTGGTATTTTAATCTCATTATTTATGGGTGGGGTATTTAAGGAAAAACAACAGACTTGTCAAGAGTAATCAATAATATGTACCCAAGCAGTTTTTACGCTGCTTGGGACGATTCTTGAGATATAACCCTGACTCCGCCAGAAATTGTGTAATGTTTAAAAAAATAAACTTTTTCTATTTGAAATATAGTTGGATATTGCCATAAAGGGCCTCTGCGTAATGTATCACGAGTAAAAAGCTAATCTGATTTGTGATTTTTTTACAAAATTTGCTGCTTTATTTTTGTAAAATCTTTTTTGTTTTTCATGTTTTTACTGCTTTTTACGATGCAGAGGTCTTAACCGGGGGCTCTTTAAAGGAAAAGTTGTTAATATGATTTAATAATCAACAACTTACAATAGAAAAAAATTTAGTTTTTGCCACATTTTGTGATGCATAGGTCTTTTTTTGTTGAAATTAACGGAGTAATTAGGTAAAATAATATGTGCTGCGGCGAGGTGTCGTAGCAATGGAGAAATTATGAACAGTAGTCAACAAAGTCAGCGAGGTCTGCCAGCCAGTCAATGGCCCGGCTTTTTCGCTTCTTCTAAGTGCATTCTTGCATTAATGGCTTCCGTTCATCATCATGGGCATTTCGCCCAATAATTTTTTCGTTTTTTCATTATTAAATGCTTTTTAATCTGGTTCGTATTTTTGTTTACACTGTTTGAATCTCAAATAGTAAACAATTCGTAACTATTTAAAAAAGCAATAGTTAACAAATAAACAGACAAAATTATAAAAATTAAGGAGGAACCTATGTCATCGTTATTGATCATTTCTAGAAGAGATACTAGATCGATTTTTCAAAAAATTGATACAGTTCTCAATAATCAAGAAAAAGGGTGGGTGGAAAACTTAAGGCCGTCCATTATTGCCTTGCGAGAAATTTTCCAAGCAAGGATAGCTTTGGGTCAGGGTTACGGATATTATGAGAAAGCATGTGAAGAAATGCTCTCATATATTCCCGATGCGCCAAACAAAATCATGGAATTTGTCAAAGAGTGCTTACAAAATCCACCTGATTTGATTTACGCTGGAGCGGGCGATTTTTAATCGTTTTGAGGCTGGTGAAGAGTTTTCCATCAGCCTCTTTTTCGAGATCTACCGAACTGGATTCAACAAATTGCGCACATTGGAATCCTCTTGCTTCAGCAGGGGAGGAAAATGTGCGCAATTTGTTGAATGTTTAAAGTCCAGAGGTTTTCGAATGGAAGACACTCATATGACAGATCTAGTTAAAATTGAAAAACTTCTCTTTATTTTGGCTATTGCGATGTGCTGGGCCTATAAAATTGGTGAGCTACAAGCTCGTAAAGTTCCTGTCACCGTCAAGAAGCATGGTCGAAAAATTAAGAGTGTTTTTTGCTTAGGCCTTGATTTAATTCGCCAAGTCTTATTCAGAATAGATGAGTCGTCTCTACAGGAATTAACTGTCTTTCCCTATTTAGACCTGATAATCAAAGGAGGTGTCCTATAAAATCATTTTTTGTCCTGTACAAAGGCGGAAAACACAAATATAACAAAAAAAGTAAAAAACGAAAAAAATATTAAGTAAAATTGACGCCACCAAAAAATCTTTTAAGTTGTTTGGATATAAATTTGTTCCTATATTGTCTTTACTAATATTAGCAAAAATTTAATAATATTTGTCTATGCAATTACCAATATATAACACCATAAAAAAAGAACTGCTTTTAGATGAGAAAGGATGCCATTTTATTCAAAATCAACGCAATATTACTAAAAACATTTTCACAAAAAAAGAGAAAAGATTAGTCATTGTTGTTGGCCCTTGCTCTGTTCATAATATCGAAGAAACTCTTCTTTATGCAGAAAAACTAAAAAAAATTATTTCACCCCTAAAAAATCTATTTGTCATCATGCGCTTTTACATCGAAAAATCAAGATCGGCATTTAATTGGAAAGGATTTTTATACGACCCCTTTCTCGATGGTTCCGAAGATGTTATCACTGGAATAAAATTTGCAAGAAAAGCATTAATTGAACTCACCAAATTAAAGATCCCAGCAGCAATGGAATTTATCGATCCATTTCTGTCTTCCTATTTTACCGATCTTATTACCTGGGGATTTATCGGCTCAAGAAGTTGTTTATGCCAATTTTATCGCCAAATTGCTGCTTCTTTGCCTTTTCCAATGGGTTTTAAAAATACGCCGGATGGATGCATAGATGATGCCATAAAAGCTGCTATTTTTGCTCAAAAACCACAAAGTTGTATAACGTTAAATGATGATGGAAGATTAAATGTTACTAGGGCAGAAGGAAACCCATTTGCTCATGTTGTTTTACGAGGTTCTTATACCAAACCCAATTTTGCCCAGGCTGAAAATATCAACTTTCCTCTTCTCGTTGATTGTTCACATGGCAATAGTCAAAAAAATGCCAACAATCAAAAACAAGTTTTTCTCAATGTTTTAAATGCCACACAAAAAAATCCAGCTATTATAGGTGTGATGCTAGAGAGCAACTTATATCACGGCAATCAAAAAAATAAAAAGAATCTTTTGCCTGGAATTTCCATTACGGACAGTTGTATAAGCCTTGACGAAACTGAAAAATTACTCAATTTCGCTGATTCTCTTCTTTATCAATGGCAATATCAACATCAATAAGCTCTTTCCAAAAATGATGTTTCCATGTTTCTATGATAATGCCATGCTCATTTTTTATTTCTACCTTATAGGTTAAAACTTTTTTATTTAGCTCATTATTTAAATTAGCAAAATAAATAGCTTTATCTCCTCTTTTACTTTGCAGTGGGAAAATCATTACTTTCTCTTCGTTATTCCAAAAACGCACAGTTAAATAAGCAGATAATTGTTTCTTGTACATACTATTAGGAAAATCCCAACTAGTAATAATTCTAATACCTTTTGGTGGATTTATTAATCTAAAATCAGGACTACCAACATGGGTACTGGCTAAAAAATCTTTATCAACTTTTTCTTGTTGAACGTACAAATGTCCACGATAACAAGAAAAAAAGAGGAAAAACAAAAAAAAATAACAAATTTTTCTCACGTATGTGTTATAACATAAACCATGCAATCTTGGCAAAATCAAAGCGTTATTGGGCTAGTCTTTTCTACTGATCGTTCCAAAATTTTATTAATAAAAAGAAGGGACATACCTGTTTGGACACTTCCTGGTGGTGGAATAGAACCTAACGAATCCCCGAAGGTAGCAATCATCAGAGAACTGGAAGAAGAAACGACACTACGAACTACAATAGTTAAAAAAATTGGTGAATATACGCCCGTAAATCGTCTTACTCGTTTTACTCATCTTTTTGAATGTAAAATTGTTAGTGGAAATGTCTCGATAACTGAAGAAACTTGCAACATAAAGTTTTTTGAAATCAACAAATTGCCTAAAATGCCCCCCCCCTATAAGGAGTGGATCGAGGATGGTCTTAAAATACAAGAGGGCATGATAAAGAAAGAATTATCATCCGTATCTTACCGGAGTTTTTTAAAAAATCTACTCCTCCATCCTATTCTCATTTTCCGCTTTATTCTTTCTAGATTTGGAATACATCTTAACTCTCATTGAAGTCTTTGAGCCCAATACTTGTCTTTCAAACAAACTAGTAAATTTTGATAGAAAATCATCACTGGATGAGATGTTTTTATCCTTCTCTCTAAAACATTAATATCCTCAATAACATGCAAAAAAGTTCCAGACTGCATTTTCTGAAATAACAAAATAAATGCGTTATCACATTCATCCCAATTCCATTCATCCAATGTAAAGGCATGCTCTATAGCTCTTTGCAATTCATTATTATGGGTTTCTACTCGTAGACATGTGCTAGATTCAATTATTGCTCGAAAATTTGCCATATTTTCTAACGGTACATTTTCAGAATAAACATCAAAATCTTCATTAAAAATATGCAAACCATATATATGTGTACTAATAGCTGCTTTTCTATAGGCTGACGCTATTTTCAACAAAAAAATCCCCAAATATTCTCTTTCATTAATCATTATTTCTAACATTTTTTTCTGATTACTATCCTTTAGAAACAATAAATATTTTCCTCCGAACATAGATGTGTTATTTCTATGCAAAATTTTAGCCATCAACCCATTTATTTTTTCTGTTGATATATCACCAAGATAACTGGAAAGCGCAACTGAAAAATCTAAAATATCATAAACTATTGCTCTCCTTGCTCTTATTATATTTAAAATTATTCTTTTTTCTTCTTCTGAGAATAATTGCATAGCTGTTCCCGTACCGCTATTTCCATATATCTGCTTTACATATCCAGAAAACCAAATAAAATTATTCTTTTTCGGAAATAATTGTAATAAATACATAAAAACCTCTTTAAAGATCAAAAATGTTACAATAATCTTAATATTATTTCCATTTTTTTTCAAAAATATTGTCAGGACTAAGTAGAAATGTCACGCAAGAGCGGTCTCTATTTATCAAATGCACCATTAGAAACCCTAGATTTATCTATTGGAAGTAACACAAGAATATTTAGTCACGATTAAAATTATTTTCAACTAGTAAAAAAATATATAGTCCAGTTAAAGGAAAAGTAAATGAAGGAGTCTATTATGGCCTATGTAAAATGGTTTGCTGAATTGAATTGTCATGACGTAGCTATTGTTGGAGGTAAAAATGCCTCATTGGGAGAATTATATTGTCAACTAAGTAAAGATGGCATAAAAGTACCAAATGGTTTTGCCACAACATCAAATGCTTATTTTTCTTTCTTAAAGGCCAACAAGTTAGATACCGCAATAAAAAAAGAATGGCAAAAAAAGAACACATTAAAATTTTCTGGCAGTAAAATACGCAATTTAATCTTAAGAGCAAAACTACCTAAAGAACTGGAAAATGAAATCTTGATCGCATATAAAAAATTATCTAAACATCATAAAGTAAAAAATGTTGATGTAGCTGTCAGAAGTAGTGCAACTGCTGAAGACTTGCCACAAGCCAGTTTTGCCGGTCAACAAGATTCTTATTTAAATATTTCAAACGGAAAAATGCTACTAAAAGCTTGCATAAAATGTTATGCCTCTTTATTCACGGATAGAGCTATTGTTTATAGAGAGGAGAAACATTTTGACCACCTATCGTTAGCGCTTTCAATCGGTGTTCAAAAAATGGTACGTTCTGATTTGGCCTCTTCTGGTGTAATGTTTTCCATAGATACAGAAACGGGATTTAAAAATGCTATAGTGATTAATGCCGGTTTTGGACTTGGTGAAAATATTGTACAAGGGACAATATCTCCGGACGAATATGAGGTTTTTAAGCCCCTTTTATCTGTGCCGCATTTAACTCCTATTATTGAAAAAAGATTAGGACGCAAAGAAAAAAAGATGATTTATACAAATAATAAAAATACACCTACTAAAAATATTAAAACAACAACAAAGGAAAAAAACAGCTTCGTCTTAAGCGACCAAGAAATTTTAAAATTAGCTACATGGGCATATAAAATTGAAGAACATTATAAACAACCTATGGACATGGAGTGGGCAAAAGATGGTAAAACAGATGAACTCTATATAGTGCAAGCAAGACCAGAGACCGTGCAATCGAGGAAAAAACCAAGTGCCTTTAAAAATTTTACCCTAAAAGAAAAAGGTAAGATCATATTAGAGGGTCTTGCCATCGGTGAAGCAATAGTTTCCGGGAAAGCACAAGTAATTAAAAACGTAACTGATATTCATAAATTCAAAAAGGGGTCTATTCTTATTACATCTAATACATCTCCTGATTGGGTTCCCATTATGAAAAAGGCTATTGGAATTATTACCGATCATGGTGGCAGGACATCTCATGCTGCCATTGTAAGTAGAGAATTGGGTGTTCCCGCTATTGTTGGCACAAATAATGGTACAAAAATGATCAAAAACGGACAATCTATTACTCTTTCATGTTGTGGTGGAGAAAGAGGCTTAGTTTACTCAGGACTACTGAAATATGAAGAAAAAGAATTAAATTTAAATACACTTCCGTGGATAAAGACTCAGTTAATGCTTAACTTAGCATCCCCAGATGGGGCTTTTCACTGGTGGCCACTGCCTGTCAAAGGAGTGGGCCTTGCAAGAATGGAATTCATAATAAACGATATAATAAAAATTCATCCTATGGCTCTAGTAAATTACAAAAAAATTCATGATAAAAAGATAAAAAAAGAAATTGATCGTCTAACTTATCTTTATAAAAACAAAGAAAATTATTTCGTGGAAAAGCTGGCTTTAGGTTTAAGTCGCATTGCTGCATCTCAATATCCACATCCCGTGATTGTTCGAATGAGTGATTTTAAAACTAATGAATATGCTAATTTGATTGGCGGCAATCTTTTTGAACCACATGAAGAGAATCCTATGCTAGGCTTTAGGGGCGCCAGTCGTTATTACAATGATCGCTACCGCAGGGGGTTTGACTTAGAATGCCAAGCAATAAAATTTGCGCGCGAAACTATAGGACTTAATAACATTATTATTATGATTCCTTTTTGTCGAACACTTGAAGAAGCGGATAAAGTTTTAAAAGTATTGGCAGAAAATGGATTAAAAAGAAGTGAAAATAATTTACAGGTTTATGTAATGTGTGAAATACCTTCAAACGTTATTTTAGCAGAAGAATTTGCTGAACGTTTTGATGGCTTTTCTATCGGATCTAACGACCTTACCCAGCTCACCTTAGGCATTGATCGGGACTCTGAAGAATTATCTTCATTATTTGATGAACGGAATGATGCTGTAAAAGCATTAATTCAACATATAATTAAAGTTGCTCATCACAAACACTGTAAAGTAGGTATTTGTGGTCAAGCACCAAGCGACTATCCTGAATTTGCAGCTTTTTTAGTAAAAGCAGGTATTGATTCTATTTCTCTAAATCCCGATAGCGTGATTTCCACTATTTTCACGGTAGCTAATGCGGAAAAGCAGGCTGAAAAACCACAAATAGTACATCTAAAGACTACCATGGTTAGAGAATTTAAAAGACCCAAAAATCTAGAATTTTGAAATTCAATTAAGAATTAGGAGGGAAAAGTATACGTTCTAAAACCAGGCCAAACATTTTCATCGTTCTGTCACGAGAAAGAAAGTTTATTTCTTTTTCTCCATCCCCACTCATACCCAAACGTATATGCGATACTGGATGTTTGTTTCTTAAATAGCCTTTTAATTCTTGAGGCATTTTACTCAAATGCTGCGAACTTTTCATCATTTTTTCATTGGCTTCATAACCCACAAAAGCAACTGACGGTAATTTTTCTCTTAATGCATTTAAAACACACAAAGCAGCAGGGTCCTCTGTTATTTTAAGAGTTTCCATTTGATCAGAATCTATAGCGATTAAATCTTTTATCGTATAACCAACGCAAGAAAATCTATCCACCTGTCTTGGATTAACCACAAATGCTATTTCACTTACTGAGGAGAGTAAAAATGGCTCATATTTTGGATTATGCATAGCAAAAAAAATCTTAAATTGTTCAAATGATCCATCTTTACTTAGAGCTAATGAATCAGAAATAAGCAATTTTATTTTTTGGTTTTCTCTACGAGCAACTACAGCAAATCTGTGTAAAGAAGGCCCTCCCTCGGAGATCAGTTTATCAGAAATATTTTGTCTAACAATGAAATACATTTTGCTGCCTTCTGCTAAAAACTGATCTGACGATGTAAACATTTCTAATAACTTGTCAAAAAATTGAACTATAGAAAAACATGGATAGATATTTTGTGGTAACTTTCCTTTTTCTTGATAATGTTTTACTAATACTGCAACGCCTGCATCTTTTAAAATAGGAATTTGAACAAAACGCTCAGACAAATGGGCATGAGTAAAAAATTGAGTTTCTACAAATTTGCCAAGTTGTGGATAATGCATGAGTAAAAAATTTAAAAATCGATCAAAATCTGTATAAAGATTAACCTTTACATCTTTAGTAATGCCTAAGTAGGAATTCTGAAAATACAAGAACAAATTGTATAGTGCAATTTTTTGTTCATTTTCACCAAGCGTATACAAATATGCATCAAATGAATTCGTAGTACTTCTTTCATGCCATAATTTGGCAATAGCATCGATTTGCTGTTGTTTTATTTTTTTCTTTTCTTCGACATCTGGCCAGTCGGTAGCCCATTCTTCCACTTGATCAAAGAAGCTAACTCCATCAACGGCTCTATTTGACATATTATAAACTACTTGCTACTATTATATAATAAAATTTTTAATATGTCAAATATTTAGCTTAATTAATATAAAAACAATTACGTGCTTAAGCAGATGAAAACCAAGTGCTTGCAAATAAAAATTACGTGATTTTACTTGTGTTCTTTCATTTGATACACTTTTATAGCAGTTTTATTCTCGCTGCTAATGTCTTTTTGTTCCATACAAGAAGAAGATGATTTTAACAAGTTTTTTGGAGATTCTATAGAAATACGAGTGACAGTGTGCGAAGTAGAAATAGGAGATTTTTCCTCCAGTAATGGGAAAAGCGGAGGTAGTTCGCCACCCAATGGAGATGGTTCAGAAAATACAGGTGGAGCTACCGACGGCTCAGGATTCAGTGGGTCAGTATGTAACATAGGAGATCTACCGATACCACCTAAATATAATCGGCGCTCCCAAGGTTCCAAATCAAAATTCCATAAAACAGTGTTTTCTAAAGAACTCATAAAACTCCTTTATATTAACTTTGCCATCTAGTATATCAAAATAATTAAAAACAATATAGTAAAATGTATTATTATTACAATTACTGCTATTGCTATTGTTATGTAGTTTTTTTAAAATAAATTAACGCTGAATAATCCAATTTCAGTGTTTTTTAATGTAGCGTAGAGATTGTTTTCGTAGAAAATAGATTCATTCTGAATTTTGTAGTGCTTTGATAATCAATATTTTACATTTTATTTTTTATTGATTTTTACTTTGTGCTAAGGTTCTTTTTAATTTTAGAATGATTCTTCTATTAGCATTTATGTTGGTGGCAATAAATTCATTTAGCTTACTAAATTGTGCTCTTATATGTGGTAAATTGGTAGCAAAATCATCGTATGAAAAAGGAGTGTTGCCTGGGTTTTCGGGTATCCCAAGATTTTGCAAAAAATGTTCAAAATCGGGACCGTTCACTTGTCTACCGAGATGGCAAAGTGTTTTCCAGAGAGTTATTTTATGCATTAATTTTTCATAGAAAAAAAGTTTATCGGCACTAATAGCCTCGGATAGAGATTGATCTCCTGTGACTAAACAAAGGTCTTTTGAGCATTTTATTAATGTTTTCATTTTTTCGTGTGATATTGTGGACATCAAAGCAACAATTGTCAGTTTTTTCTCTCCTTCTTTTATTTTTTCCTCATGTACACCTGTTGTGTCGTAAAAACGTACTGTTATTTCGATATTGTCGTCTAATGTTTGTAGCATAGCTCGTAAACACTCAGGTCGCGCGGTGTTTCTATAACATTTGAGAACACATGTAATACTATCTGTTGTGTTTTGATGACATCTTATGACAGTTTTTAGAAATCTTTCTGTTGCTCCAGCACTGCCTGAATAACCAAAGTAAAATCCCTTGTCTTCTAGAGCATAAGTCTGGAGAAATGATTTTTGCAATTCAGTTACGGGCATTCGCATGTCTTCATCGATAAGGATCCCAATGGTCTCTGCCCCAAAACCTAAACGATATTGTCCTTTTGGAATTGAAGGTGCATCGGGATACTCTAACGAAAAAGAATCCGTATCATACTCATCGACTGAGAAATATGGACAACCAAGTTTTTGTAGTGAGACTGCCTTGATAGTTGCGACTCCAATAGCTACAGCATCTTGGTGATCAAATGTCACTTCTGACACCTCCTGAAAGACTGGACAATCACAAGGATAACTTACTAAGAATTCTTTTGCGTTAGGTGTACCACAAGAAGGCATATTGATGATGATTACCTGAGTGCGAGGATTGGCTTTTTTAAGAAGTTGAGCGATTTTTGCGCATGCAGATAAGTCACCAAATCCAAAAAATGCAAAGACATATAGTAAAACCGTTTTTGGCATAGGAAAATCTTCATAACTTTGATCGTAATGAGAGGTTTCATATGCAGTCAATATTTTGCCCGTTTGTTGAGAAGATAATAGTTCGTAACCTCTTGCTTTTTTTGTTTCTTCTGTTTGTTTTCTAAAGTGTAAATATAATTCTAAATCACTGTTTACACTAGCAAACACTGTTAAAAGCTCAAGGGGGATTTCCTCCAAATATTCATGATATTTTGTGCATCGGGACTCTATAGTGGTTTTTTCGCACTCTTTCAATATTTTTTCTAGTATTAGTTGTTTTATTGCTAGATGATAAAGAGGGTTTTTTAATATATCTTGTAAAAGTACTTTATAGTTTGCAATATCGATGTCAGCCAAGGCGTTTTTTATGGATTCTAAGTCTCTGGTTTTGATGGCGGTTAATAGTGTTTTTGGAAGTATTATTTTATTTGGCGTAGTCAAGGGTGTTGATGCTGATGCAGGGGGTAGCGTCTCAATAAAATGAGTTATCTTATGTGTTGTTGAATCATCTGCAAAGAAATCGGAAGATATATGATCACCTACAGCCTGAATATCTTGATAATCAAGAGGATACGTTTTTGGTGTAACGTTTTCACCCACAGTGTCTTGTGTGTAATATGTTGACATAATTGTTGTTTCTATTGTTTTTTATAAAAAATATTTTATCATATATTTCAATATTTATCAAATTAATTATATATAGAAATAACATTGGTCTTTTCCTGTTTTTCCCTTATTGGTGAGTTGTGAATTTAGAGTAATTAAAAAAGGCAAAATATATGAATCAAGCACATATTTAACAATCATTATTAGGATTATTATGCCTCGATTTTGAGCAATAGATAACTAGATTTTATGATAATAGCGTATCGGGCAATTTAGCACTGGCGTACATCTTCATAATGCTGATAACTTCTTCATCGGTTACTTGTTCAAAATGCTCATAATATAAGCCAATTGCTGTTAGATTATGCGGCGTTAAGAGTGAAATAAATTCATCAACACTTTGCTCAAGTTCTTTAGCGATATCCAAAGAAGATACAGCCGTCGCCACTACTAATCTTTTAATACTTTGTTGTTTTAAGTATTTTATTGCTGTAAAAATGGTGGCGCCAGTAGCAATACCGTCGTCAATAAGAATTATTATTTTATTCTTCAAGTTTAACGAAGGGAAATTAGCACGGTAAAGACTTTTCCTTCTTTTAGCTTCTATCTTGGCCTTTTTCAATTCCTGATCTAAAAAAAGGGTATCAACACCCAAATCTTCGATGAGATCTTGATTAAAAAAAGTTTCTTCTTCACAAACGGCGCCAATGGCAAGTTCTGGATTTAAAGGAGCTCCAATTTTGCGAGGAATAATAATGTCTAAGGGTAATTTTAGAGCTTTGGCAACCTCGTTAGCAATAACTACACCGCCTCTGGGAATTGCTAAAATAATTGTCTCCTTTTGATTTGCGTAGCTACTAAGATTATGAGCTAAATGTTCTCCAGCATCTTTTCTGTCTTTAAAATGATGCATTTTTTCCTCCATTTACATGTTGCATAAATGGTATTTTTAATATGTTCGAGATACCTGGTAAAATAGAATCTAAGATATTGTTTAAGTTAAACCTTTGAAAGATGTCTTTTAAAATAGCTTGCATTATTGCTTTTTCTATTTGATCCACAGGTAGTCCTTTTACATTATGGAAAACAAGATGATCAATTTGGGGATAATTAATGGTTTGTCCATCAACATTTGTTACTGAAACATTGATGCTATGTAACTCCAGGGTTTTAATAAAATAACTTTTCTTACTTGGTTTTCTATCATGTCCTAAAATAGTTGCCCAATTATTGCTGCCATTTTTATAAATTTCCACACCTATGCTTATCCCATTTAAATTAATAGAATCAATAGTAACCTCTTTACTTTTAAAGAATATGGAAGATGTAGGCGCGTTTATCTCAATGGTTTGACAAAAAAGAGCGGAAGCTGTTTTGGAAGAGGTAGGATTGGCAATATGGAAATTTTTCAGCGTGATTTGAGAGGAAGAAATATCCAAGTTTTGAATTGTTACTTCTGTTCCCAAACGTTGAGAAAAAAAGTAAGCTACTGCACTGCTTCTCTTTACCCAAATTAGAGCGCTCATGAAGATAAGAAGTAAGAAAAATAAAAGTAAAAACTTTTTCATACAAAACACCTTCCCTAATAAATACCATTAAAGGTTCAAATTTTTTTGTAAAGGAAATAATGCATGAAGCAAGGCCGTTTGGAAAACGGCCTTGTTGTTTTAATAATCCATTCCGCCGCCGTGATGACCACAGGCAGGTGCTGCTTCTTTTGCTTCTTTCTCTTCAGTGACTATTGCTTCTGTAGTTAAAAGAAGAGCAGCAATAGAAGATGCAAATTGTATTGCACAACGTACAACTTTCATAGGATCAACGATACCTTTTTGGAACATGTTGCAATAAGTGTCCTCTGCAGCATCATATCCCTCTTCTTGCGATTTCATTTGTTGTACATACTGAACAACTATAGATCCCTCTTTGCCGGCGTTTTCGGAAATTTGTTTTAAAGGATAGGTCAGGGCTCTTAAGATAATTTCAGCCCCTATTTTCTCATCACCTACAAGTAATGAAATAAGTTTTTGTACTGCTGTTTGTGAGCGTATATAAGACACTCCTCCGCCAGGAAGAATTCCTTCTTCTACGGCAGCTTTCGTCGCATGTTGAGCATCATCTACACGATCTTTTTTCTCTTTCATTTCCGTTTCGGTAGCAGCACCAACGCGAATAACAGCAACACCTCCACTTAACTTAGCTAAGCGTTCTTGTAATTTTTCTTTGTCATAGTCAGAAGTGCATTCTTCGATTTGTTTTTTAATTAATGCTATACGTTCTTGTATTTTAGCTTTTTTCCCGCCGCCGTCTACAAGTGTGCAGTCTTCTTTTTTAATAATTGCTTTTTTCACTGTGCCAAGCATGTCAAGTGTAACATTCTCCAGTTTGAGTCCTAGTTCTTCGCTAATAAACTGTCCACCAGTAATTATTGCGATATCTTCCATCATCGCTTTTCTTCTGTCGCCAAACCCAGGAGCTTTGACTGCACATACTTTTAATCCGGCACGAAGTCTATTAACTACTAGTGTTGCTAATGCTTCTCCTTCCACATCTTCAGAGATGATGAGTAGGGGTTTTCCAGTTTCTGCTGCCGCTTGCAATATAGGTAAAAATTCCTTCATTGCAGAGATCTTTTTCTCATATATCAGTACGTAGGCATCTTCCATCTCAGCAATTAATTTCTCTGCATCAGTAACAAAATAAGCAGAAAGATAGCCGCGATCAAAATTCATACCTTTTACGACATCGAGTGTTGTTTCAAATCCTTTGGCCTCTTCTACTGTAATAGTTCCATCTTTCCCGACTTGTTCCATAGCTTTAGCTATAATTTTACCGATTTCTTTGTCTCCATTGGCAGAAATTGTTGCTACTTGTTCGATTTCTGTTGTGTTTTTTATTGGTTTTGACATTTTTTTCAGTTCGTCAACTACAGTATTTACTGCTTTTTCAATGCCGCGTTTTATTTCCATTGGATTAGAGCCGGCAGTAACGTTACGAAGCCCTTCAGCATAGATGGCTTCAGCTAAGAGGGTTGCTGTCGTTGTGCCATCTCCTGCTTTGTCGGCAGTCTTGCTGGCTACTTCTTTTACCATTTGTGCGCCCATGTTTTCATGCTTATCTTCCAATTCAATCTCTTTTGCTACTGTAACACCGTCTTTGGTGATTTGAGGAGAGCCATATGATTTGTCAAGAACGACATTTCTTCCCTTGGGGCCGAGAGTCACTTTTACTACAGCTGCCAAAGTTTGCACGCCTTTTAAAAGTTTTTGACGAGCATCTTCTTTGAATTTTATATTCTTAGGTGCCATGTTTTTTACTCCTATTTTTATTAATTTTACTTTTCAACAATTGCAATGATGTCATCCGATTTTACAATAACGTATTCTTCATCGTCTATAGTAATCTCTTGTCCTGAGTATTTATCCATTAAAACGACATCACCAACTTGAATTTGTAGGGGAATAAGCTTACCGTTTTCCGATTTTTTACCGGGTCCTACGGCGATCACTTGTAGCATTTCCTGCTTTTGCTTGGCAGAATCAGGAATAATTATGCCGCCCTTAACGGTTTCTTCAGCTTCTAAACGTTTTGCTATAACGCGATTTGCTAGTGGTTTTAAAACAGTTTTCTTTTTTTCTGCTTGTTGAATCATAAATATACCTCCAATTAATGTTAACAGTTTAACTACGAGATGCATTTTTTTGCAATATTAAAATTAGCAAATATAATGCTGGAGTGCTAAGTAGCTGCATAAATGTTTTTTAGTTGCACTTTTTGATCAAACACTTTATATCAAAAGTATTGTAAGTTTATTTATGAAAGTTAAAGCTTCCTTCAAAGTATTAAACGAAAAGGGACTGCACACCAGGCCTTCAACAGAATTAGTGAAGTGTGCTTCTACTTTCAATGCTAAAATTATGTTAAAATGCAGAAATTTTGTGGTAAATGCAAAATCTTTACTCGGCATATTAATGTTAGCAGCTACTAAGGGTACAAAAATTACTATAGAAGCTGAAGGCATAGATGCGCAGCAGGCAATAGATTCGTTGTTACAATTGGCTAATAACAAGTTTAACATTAGATATTGATGAACCCAGCCTTTGAAATTATAGCAAAAGAAGCTCTTCTCTTTATAACAAATAATATAATTGTAGGTTTGGGCTCAGGCTCTACTGCTGAATATTTCATTAGCGTTCTTTCAAAGAAATGTAGAGAAGAAAACTTGAATCTTTGTTGCGTAGCTAGTTCCATGAAATCGGCAAAGTTGGCTCAATCAATGGGATTAAAAATAATTGAATTGACAAAGCAGGTGGATGTTACTTTTGATGGAACAGATCAAATCGATACCGGTGGTAATTTGATAAAAGGAAGAGGGGGAGCCCTTTTTAGAGAAAAAATTTTGGCTTACAATAGTAAAAAGATGATCGTAATGGCTACTGCAAAAAAAGAAGTTAGTAAATTGGGAAAATGTGCTTTACCTTTGGAAATCGCTATTTTCGGATGTGATAACACCAAAAGGCAATTGGAAAAAAATGGTTATCAAGCTACTTTTAGAAAACAAGAAAATGGACAAAATTTCATTACCGATAATGGAAATTATATCATCGATATAACCTACGATGATTTTATTAGTGACCCTTACGAAGAGGAAAGAAAAATTAAAAGTATTCCGGGTGTTATTGAAACGGGTTTTTTCTTAAAATTAGCTAGTGGTAAAATTATCGTTCAAGAAGATACTTTAAAATCAAAAGTTGAATTTTTTTAACATTTTTATTAATCTTAAGTAATTAAATAAGGGTTTTATGACAAGTAAAGAGAGTTCAGTGTTGCCATTCACAGAAGAAAGTAAAAAAACACAGAAAATTAGAAAAAAAGTAGTCGATCAAATAGCAGAATTTAATGGTAAAATAGATAAACCATCGTTGAAGAGAATGCAGGCGGAAATCGCAGAATGGATAGCAAGGTATGGGGGGCATCGTGTAAAATTAACCAATAAATCTTTAGCTCTTTTTGATAATAATCAAAATCCCCAAAAATGTTCTTCTTATGTGGCTAATCTCTATAAACAATTAAAGAAACAATATCATGAATGAACAACACCCATTAAAACACTTACAAAATAGAGGATTTTTAGAGCAAATCTCGTCTGAGGTATTATTGTCCTCCAAGCCTTGTCCGTTTTACATAGGGTTTGATCCTACTGCGAATAGCCTTCATTTAGGTAATTTGATGGGTATTATTGCATTAAAATGGCTCGCAAAAGCTCACTATAAGCCCTATGCCCTTATCGGAGGCGCAACGGCTTTGATCGGGGATCCTTCTGGAAAAGATCAGGAAAGGCCACTGAAACAAAAAGATGAAATTGTAAATAACTCAAAAAAAATAGAACATCTCTTAAAATCTATATTACAAGCAAATGAGGGTGAAGAAGAGGTTATTATTGTTAATAATAGCGCATGGTTAGAAGATTTTTCTTTTATTAATTTTTTAAGAGATATAGGCAAACATTTTCGCTTGGGTCCAATGCTTGCAAAAGAAAGTGTTAAGATAAGATTATCCTCTCAAGAAGGAATGAGTTTTACCGAGTTCAGTTATCAATTATTACAATCCTATGACTTCTATCATCTTTTTAGTAATTATGGCATAAATTTGCAGGTTGGAGGTAGTGATCAGTGGGGCAATATTACTGCGGGTATAGAGTTTATTCGAAAAGTCACTGGCAAGGAAACTTATGGTTTTGCGTTTCCACTTCTCGTTAGAAGCGATGGTCGTAAGTTCGGCAAAAGTGAACAGGGTGCTATTTGGCTCTCTGAAGAAAAATTATCGTCTTATGATTTTTACCAATATCTCTTTCGTGTAAGTGATCTCGATGTTATAAAATTAATGAAGTTATTAACATTTATGGATCTTGCTGAAATAGAGCAGATAGAAAAAGATATGCAAACAAGTAGTTATATTCCTAATACCGCACAAAAAAAATTGGCGGAAGAAGTAACAAAATTTGTACATAAAGAAGAGGGATTAAAAAAAGCATTACTAGCGACAGAAAACACTGCTCCCGGTGCAAAAATAAATTTGTCAGGTTCATTTGAGAATATGATGCAAAATATGCCTCATAAAATCTTAGAGAAGGAAAAAGTGTTAAATAAAAAATATACTGAGGTTTTAAGATTTTGTGGATTAGTAAGTAGTAATTCTGAAGCCGTAAGATTGATTAATAATCAGGGAGCTTATTTAAATGAGCAAAAAATTACTGATCCGTCATTTGTCATTACCGAAAAAGAGATATTAAATGGTGCCTTTTTGGTCTTAGGAACTGGCAAGAAAAATAAGTTGTTAATAAAAATTTTTCCATCACTTTAAAAAAAAATACTTGTACGAAAATCGTTATGGGAAGACAATGACGATTATAATGGCAACAAGGAGCCAGGCGTATGAGAACAATTACTAAGAAATTTTTAATTCAGCAAATAGCACAATGTAAGGGAATGCATCCCAATGACGTGCGAGCTGTAATTCAGGCTTTTTTAGATGAGATGATCAATGCTTTATCAGTTGGAGATAGATTGGAATTTAGAGATTTCGGTATTTTTGAAGTTGTTGAAAGAAAACAAAAAATTGGAAGAAATCCTAAAAATGCACAAGTTCCCATCATTATTCCTCCAAGAAAAGCAGTAAAATTCACCTCTGGTAAAAGAATGAAAAAAATGGTAGAAGGAACGATACATGATACAAGTGCTTCGACCCCAGGTACATCAAAACCTGCTGTGTCAAAGCCAGTTTCATCTACTCCTAATATTATGTAAGGAAAAATTATTAATTTGTATTTTTCTTTACATATTTAAAAAAATGGTTGTGTAGTAGTTGTTACTTTTCTTGAAAAAATCTCTTAAATAGGAGATAATTACTAGCAAAAGGAGACGTAGGTGTCTATACCAAAAATTTTAACTGTAGTGGTTTTGGTTTTAGCAGTCATATTGGGAGTAGTTAAGGGATGTAGCAAAAAACAAGATAAGTGTTTAGTAGAAGAAGTCTCCTTGAATGTAGAGAAAAAAACAGCTTCTAAGGAGGATGTTAATACCTCGGAAGTAGATAGAGTGAATCTCCTTTTTACCACTGATGCCAGTAAACTTCCGTACGTTGAAACAGTTACTTATACAAGTAGAGTTCCCTGGTTGAAAGGTAGAGCCGCTTGGATTGCTGATTATGCTTCTTATTATCAGACTACTCGTCATTTCATTGCACGAAGTTTAAATAAAAAAGCAGATTATTTCTCCCAAAAAGTTGGGCCTGGAGATCGTTTTAATGTTTTTAAAAAAGATATTGATGTCAGTTTTCATTTATTGATCGATCTTTCTAATAGAAAAATGTGGTTCTATCTCGTGGATCAAAAAACTTCGGAAAGAATGCTTTTAAAAACATATAGGGTGGGGGTAGGTAGAAAGGATAATAAGAAATCATCAGGCTATCTTACTCCTATTGGTAAATATAAACTTGGTGAAAAAGTTGCTATTTATCAACCGGGAACCATGGGTATATTTCGGGATCAAAAAGTGGAAATGATAAGAATCTTTGGTACGAGATGGATCCCTTTTGAAAAGGAATTAGAAAATTGTTCCGATGTTGCTAAGGGGTATGGTCTTCATGGCACTCCTTGGGTAAACGATGCAACGGGTAAGTTGGCAGAAGATAGAGAGAAAATTGGACAATATAATAGTGATGGGTGTATCAGATTAGCTTCTGAGGATATGGAAGAAATATTTGCTATTGTCTTAACCAAACCTACCGTTGTAGAGATAGTTAAAGAATTTAAAGATGCCAAACTACCTGGCGTAGAAAAAACTACATGGTAAAATCATGACTGTTTTACCACACGAAAAACAAATTTTTGAATACGAAAAAACCCTGTCTGAAATTAAAAAACAGAAAGAGAATAATAATAATATTTGGAACAATGAAGATATTGTAAGATTAGAAAAAAAATTAGACACATTGAAAAATAAGGTTTATTCTAACTTAACACCGTGGGAAAGAGTCACCATATGTCGTCATCCTAAGCGGCCACATACCAGCGATTATTTAAAACATTTGTGTGAAAGTTTTGAGGAAATTCATGGGGATAGATCGTTTAGTGATGATCCTGCAATCATTACCGGTTTTGGGAAAATTAATAGTAAAAAATTTGCTTTTTTAGGGTTGGAAAAGGGGAAGGATACAGAAAGCCGTCTTTTTCGTAACTTTGGCATGGCTCATCCAGAAGGATATAAAAAAGCATTAAGATGCATGAAATTAGCGGAAAAATTTTCTCTTCCCGTTGTTTCTTTTATAGATACTCAGGGAGCTTATCCAGGATTGAGTGCTGAAGAAAGAGGGCAAGGCTGGGCTATTGCTAAAAATCTTTTAGAGATGGCAGCATTAAAGACACCTATTATTGTAGTTTTAATTGGCGAGGGTTGCTCCGGTGGTGCGCTTGGCATAGGAGTGGGAGATGTCATCGGTATGTTGGAACATGCATATTATTCCGTGATTTCTCCTGAAGGATGTGCTGCTATTTTGTGGAAAGATGCTAGTATGAATGCTGAGGCTGCGTCTGCTTTGAAAATGCAGGCTGAAGATCTTTTAAAATTGAATATTATTGACGCGATTATTAAAGAACCACTTGGAGGAGCTCATTTAGATCCAGCATTTGTCTATCAAAATGTACGTCATTTTATCCTAGAACAATGGGAACTGTTAAAAACCGTAGCTCCGCAAGATTTAATAGAAAAACGTTACCAAAAATTTCGAATTATGGGAAAATTTTCTCGTATTTCAAATAACGTATGAAATTGTTGTTTAAAGCTATTCTAAAGTGTAAAAAGCATTTTCTCTTGGGTTTTTTTACCATGATTTCCTTATTTTTATTGACGATAGCAAATCAAACGGAAATGATGTCTCTTGGTTTTTTGGCTAACTCTGGAACAGATTTTTTTACCCTTTTTGGACAAGATAAAAGAGAAAATGTCAGCTGGCAAGATGTTGAGAATAAATGGCAGGATATCGACAAACATAATAGTGGAAGCATTTCTAAAAAAGATGCTGCAATTTATTTAGCAAAAAATAAAAAACAAAATCCCGTCAGTCACTTTTTAAATCAGATATCAGTAAAATTTAACCTGCAGGATAATTTTTTGCATTTAATTTTACTTTTGATCTTTGTTGCTATATTTAAATCTTTTTGGTTATTTGTTTCCCGCTATCTAACGCAGGTATTTGCCATTTGCGTATCTAGGGATTTAAGACAACAATATTTCGAGCATATTCAATTTCTGCCCCTGAGTTTTTATCAAGAATACAACGTAGGAACGTTAACATCACGCTCTATAAGCGATGCTAGTCAGATATCAGCATCTCTAAATTCTTGCATAATTAATTACTTACAAACTCCCTTTACCTTTCTAACAACACTTGTTGGATGTTTTTACCTTTCTTGGCAATTGTCTTTAGTGATTTTTATCGGCATGCCGCTTGTTATATTGCCCATTAGTTTTTTTACTAAAAAAATTAAAAAAGTATCTAGACAACTACAAAAAAATCAAGAAAACTTTACCTCCGTTCTGTTAGACTTTTTAAGTGGAATTCACGTCGTGAAAATCTTTGCCATGGAAAAGATTACGAGAGAAAAATATAAAGAACAAAATGATCGCATGGCTTCATTAGAGTGTAAAAATGCTAAATATGCCCATTTAACGAGACCCATTTTACATCTTATAACCACTGGCTGCATGGTGGCCGTTGTCATTTTCGGTTTATTTTTCTTAAAGATGACGATCGCGCAGCTCATTGTTTTCGTCGGTCTCTTATATCTTTTTTATGAACCAATAAAGAGATTTGCAGAGGAAAATAACAATATTCAAAAAGGTGTTGTTGCTGCCGAACGTATGTTTCAAGTACTTAAATTAGAAGCATCGGCAAAAGACAACGAAGGAAAAAAATTAAATGATTTTTCCACGATCGAATTTGATAACATTAGCTTTAAGTATAATGATGTTCCTGTCTTAAAAAATATCAGTTTCAAAGTTAACAAAGGTGAAATGGTAGCAATTGTTGGCCCAACTGGATCGGGAAAAACTAGTCTTGTTCAACTACTTCCTCGGCTTTTTGATGTTCATGAGGGAATGATTAGAATCGATAATTTACCACTACAAGCATACTCTTTGAAATCATTAAGAGATAATATCTCATTTGTACCTCAAAGACCTTTTTTATTTTTTGATACTATTGCAGAAAATATCTGTTTTGGCCATTCATTTACTGAAGAAGAGATTTTACACGCTGCTAAAAAAGCACATGCTCATGGTTTTATTCAGAAATTACCTCAAGGATATCACACACTTTTATCAGATGCTGGCAAATCCCTATCAGGTGGTGAGCAACAGAGATTGGCCATTGCTCGTGCTTTAATTAAAAAAGCTCCCATTTTGATTATGGATGAGGCGACCTCTTCTTTAGATGCTATTTCTGAAAAAGAAATTAAACAAGTTATGCGTGTATTACATGGAAAAATTACTCAGATTGTGATTGCACATAGATTTTCTATGATTGAACATGCCGACCGTATTATATACATTGCTAATGGAGAGAAAATAGCAGAAGGCACAAAGGAAGAACTTTTAGTAAAAGTTCCTGAATTTAGAACTATGTGGGAAAATTTTCAGCATATATAGAGGAAATAAAAAAAATAGCACAAGTGTTTTCTTCTTGTAATTTTTTCTGTCCTTTATACAATGAAAATTATGAAGAGAGATTTATTTCGTCATCTAGAAAAGGATTTGGATGAATTAATTCAAAAAATCAAGTTATTTCAAATTAATCCTGATCCCATATTAGAAAGAGAAATCAGAATGCTTATGATTGAAATGAGAGGATTTTCCTTTTCCATTAACGGCATTGTGGCCAATGAGATGAATTTGTTGAGTAATGATATTGTACAAGCACTGCAAAATAGAGAATACCATAAACTGTCTCTATTATACAAAGACGCGGCTGATTTAAAAAATAACTTAAGAAATCTTTAGCTTATTACTCTTTTGGGATATACGAAATCAAATCCTGTGCTTTTTAACTTATAGTTAGAAACACGGCGATTGCCTTGACAGAGCCCTTTGTGCAACGTATCCCATTTAATTGGAGTAAGATTCAATTTTTCACAGGTCATTGTATATAATTCTTTGCGGGAAGGATGATCATCATCAGCAATATTATAAACACCGTAGAGGTTATGGGAAATTAGATAAGATAATCCCTCTAAAACATCATTGATGTGAACCATATTGGTAAAATTTTGTCCATTGCCAGGGTATGTGTTGTCATGCAAATTCTGAATCTTTTGAGATATTTCTAAATTGTCACCATAAATTTCTGCAAGGCGCATAATGCCAACATGCCAATTAAGATTGGTCAAAGAAAGAAGGATTTTTTCTGCTTCTATTAGGTTTTGGGCTTCATCAGTTAAAGGATTTAAGTCAGAAAATTCATCTACCCATTTACCTTTATGATCACCATATACTGTGGTGTTAGAAGTAAAAATGACAGTTTTCGCAGAAGAAATATCTGGCGCGATCTTCTTTAAATTACGCGCTATTATAAGATAATCTCCTTCATAATCTTCTGGTTGTTCAAGCACGATGGAGAGAATAATTAACTCATTGTTTTCAACAAGTTGGAAAAGCCCTGTTTCGTCTTTGGGATTTAATATGACTGCTTTTTGAGCATTTTTACATTCTTTTAATTTTTTGGTGCTTTTAGTCGCAACAGTAATGAAATGTCCTTTTTTAGTGAAAGATGAGATTATCTCCCTACCTAAGTAACCACAGCCTATTACTAAAATATTCATATGCTTTTTAAATTTGATTGTGGCTGAAAACCTAACTTTTTGCAAGCAATTCCGAGCTTTTTTCTGTTAACTTGTTGTTATACAACAACTTTAAGATTTGGTCTATACTTAGATCTCCGGTCATCTTAGAAAAAAGTTGATGTAGAATAATGACATCATCTAAAGCCCTATGGGCTTGATTCGGTGGTATTTCATATATTTCTCTTAAATATTGCATAGAATGTTTAGGAAGATCACTGCGATATTTCCTTGCCCATTTTAAGGTGTCTAAATAAATCCAGTTTGGAAAACTAAGATCATGTCTTTTAAATTCTGCAGCAATAAATGGTTTATCAAAAAGTTCACAATTATGAGCTATTAGCACACAATCGGTTTGACAAAATTCGATGAATTGTTGTCCAGCTTCTCTAAAGGTAGGGGCATCTTTAACCATTTCGTCGTTGATATGATGAATTTCTGTAAGCTCTTTAGGTATAGGTATTTGTGGATTAACTAGAGTTGAGAATGTTTTGTTTAATGTAGCATCAAAAGCTGCTATTTCTACTATACGATCGTTTTCTGGATTTAATCCTGTTGTTTCTGTGTCGAAATAGACCATTCTAAGCATTGGTTCCTCCTATTTATTTAATACACTACCAATATATAATAAAAGGAAGAGAGATGCAATATGTGTAGATATAAAAAAGTGACCAGTTGTTTTGTCAGCATGATCAAAAAAAGAAAAGTTTTTTTCCTTTTTCTTTTTTTACTTATGTTGTCTTCCTGTTTTCAGATGACAAGTAGCGATCAACTAAATACCAATCCTGTAACTAATAATCCAAATTTAATACCAACAGAACAGACCTATCGCTAGAGCCATTTTTTTCGCATGAAGACAAGATAAACTAAAATAGAAAAAGCGAGGGTAATGTTGAAGATAATTAAAAAAGCATGTGGGCTTTTTTCAAAAGGAAGTGGTATATTCATACCATAAAATGAAGCAATGATGGTTGGAACTGTAAAAAGAATGGTAATAGCAGTTAAGATTTTAATTGCTTTGTTTACATCATTGGTGAAGAGAATTTGATATGAATCTCTTAAACTTCTAATGTTCTTTATGTTGATTTTACATATATCTTCGGATTGCTTTAGTGAAATGGCTAGATCTTGCATAATGTCTTCTTCTTTTTGATAAAGATGAACAAATCTTTTGGAATTTATTGCTTCTAGAACATTACGCATAGGTATTAAAGATGCAATATATTGATTCAAAATATCTTCATTTTTTGTGAGAGCTATAATTGTTTCATTGGTGATATTATTGGGAGTATTGGCAATTTCTAAAACTGAGTTCTGTACTCCTTTTATCTCAGTGGTAAAAGCTTGTGTGATTTTTAGAAATAAATAGAATAAAAGTAGTGGTTTTTGAGCAGTCGTTATTTTTGTTTTATAGTCTAGAAAATTTTTTACTAAACGACTTTTAGAGGGAGAGATGGTGATAAAATATTGCGGAGTTAAGATAATTGTTAGGGTTGCAGTATGTAGGCCTTTTTCCTCTTCAGATGGATAACGCACAAAAATAAAAGTATTACCATTATTGCTTTCAATTCTGGGAACTTCGTATTTATCAAGACTATCTTGTAGGTGTACGGTTTCTATGTTAGTGAGTTCGCGTATTTGCTGTAAATCTGCCATTGTGGCTTTGTCCAAATGTAACCATGCACCTTTTTTTAATGTGCTTATCTCATGAAATTCTGATTCCTTTGCAGATTTGTAATATTTCTCAAGCATAATTCACAAATATAACACGAGAAAATGAAATGCAAGAAATTATTTTTCTTTTCTGTAATTTTTTTTGCGCCCATAATAGTGCCACTTTTCTCAAAAAAGGAGGTTTTTATGAGTTCTGATGGTAGAACACAGCCTGTAGGTACAGGAAATGGACAATATTCCCCTTTAAGATTAGTTGGTAGTCTTAAAAGATGGTTTTCTTCAAGTGAACGTATGATGGCACTTGGTAGATATGAACAGTTAGTTTCAATAGAGAGGCAACAAGTAGAAAAATTTGTATACGGATGCATGCAGAAAATTAGTAATGCGGCTGATATGAGATTTTTCGGAGTAATAATGAATGTCTTGGCTGAAGAAATGAGAACTTCAAGACAAGTTTTCAAAGCATCAGTTCTAGGAGGGATAAGAGAAAAAGATGCGGAAATATTACAAGAAGAACGTTCACGAGCAAGAGCCTTGCATTATGCAGATATGGATTTAGTTGTTGATAGATTACAAAAAATGCCGGGAAATATAGCACATGGAGTGGATAATAGTAGAGAGTATGATTTGATATTGGCAGATGTCAAACGTGCTATCGCGGTTATTTTAGAGCAAAATGGTGCATATATGACACAATGTTTAGCTTGGATTAAACAAAATATGACTACTAAGCCACTCGATGACGGAGAGAAGGGAGCTGATGGAGCATTATTAGATACTCCACGTGCAGCTAGTGGTATGACATCACCTACTAAAAATGCTAGCGATCCTGCTTGGATTGCACGAGAGGATGCAGTAAGATCACCCACTCTTCACTCTAGTGGCCCAATGACAACATCAGAACTGGATGGAAATGATGGGGCGGGTCCTGCAGATCCAGACAGAAGCGATGCTAATGCAGCCAAACTTATTGCGCCAGAAGACAATCCTTTTGAGCCACTATCGATCAAATTTTTCCAGAAAATGAGACCATATATGACTTATGAACAATTTGATCCAGGCTTAACAGAGCCACTGCAACGATATATAGTTGAAAATTTTTCTGATGCGTTTTTAAATTTATTTCAACAAGAAGCACTTACCTTTGATGATTTTTTAAAGGCATTAGAACATGTTCAAAGAGATCTCTTGGATAATCCTGGCAAATGGCATGAGATTTTGAGCGGAGTTACATTAGGTCAATTAATAGCCCGTGGTGATGGGCACATATCTGAAAATATTTTTACAGTTATTTTGACAAATCCTAAAAGATTTCAAACGGTGCTCTCTTATATACCATGGGATGAGTTTGAGCGTAGAGGTAATGATTTTCAGGAAATGGTTCTTCTAAATGCCGAGGCGCTTCAAAATTTTGGAAGACCACAAGAAGAAAATCCACAAGAATATATATGTTCATTTAAAGAGTGGATGACAATGCAAAATGTAGAAATGCAACGCGAGATATTATTACATGTTGATTCGTTTAATGTTATTTTAAATATCTTACAGAGAAATAATGGACTACAACCTGCCTTCAATACGTTTATGCAAATGCCTGGTGAGCAAGTAAGATTTATAAGTTTACATTTAGATGCAGTAAAATCATTAATTACTGCCTTGCAAATATCTGATGGTACTGTAGTTTCACTCTTGCAATCACCTCATTTGGAATTTTTATCGCAGCATGTAGAAGAATTACGTCATGTGTTAGTTAAGGCTAGGGATGATAGTTTGAGATATTTACTCAGTTTAGAAGTAGATGATCTTGGAAAAATATTAAATTATTCAGCATCTATTGAGGCATTAATGAATTCCTTGAACATATCTGATAATGTTGCCATCTTGTTATTACGATCACCTCATTTGGAATTTTTATCGCAGCATGCAGAAGAATTACGTAGTGTGTTAGGCAATGCGAGGGATGTTAATCTAACATATTTACTAAGCTTAAATCGAGATGCTATTGAAGAAATATTAAATCATTCAGCATCAATAGCTCCAGTAACTAATAGTATGTCATTAGAACAATTTATTACCGCTGCTAACGGGTTAGCGTCTAGTAGAAATTTTGTAATGCAATACTGTGATCGAATAGCCAGTATTTTTGGTGGTGATGGAAATTTACAACATGATTTGGCAAATTATTGGCAATTACCAGCTGATACCAATATTTTTCAACTTTTCATGAGATTATCAGAGCCGCTACGCAATATAATTTTGAATAATTATCAAACGTTGACAAATATTACTTCAGGAAATAAGCATTTTTCTTTAGCACGTTTGTTGATATCAGACAAAACCGATGAGGAAAAAATTACAAGATTGAAACTGTTACTAGAAGAAATAGCTTAATAAAAGATTGAAGAGCCGGAAATATTTTTTTTCGGCTCTTTTTGTATATGTTTCTTTAAATATCAAACCATATTCTTGATGCTGGTATCAGAGCAATCTATGCTGACTTATTCTCCAGATAAATCTGTGGGCTTTACAGCGCATTTGGTAAAAGTAGCTGATTATTGCATTAGTTTAGTATTATGGTATGAGTTTAGCGGTAGAAATTTCTTCTATTTGTTTTTGTAATTTTTTTATTGTTTCTGCATATTGAGCTAATTTACGAATATGTACTTGTTCGCGGTTGTATTCATTTAATGGGATAGCGGGCGAACCTCGATATTTACCGGCATTTAAAAGAGATTTGCTTACTCCTCCACGTGTGGCTATCATGACATTGTCTCCAACTTCTATATGCCCTACAATACCTACCTGTCCCCCAAGAAGAACATTTTTTCCGGTTTTGGAGGATCCGGCAATGCCAGTTTGAGCAGCAATACCATTATTTTCTCCTATTTCCACATTATGAGCTATTTGCACGAGATTATCGATTTTAGTGCCCTTGTGTATAATAGTAGATTTAAATCTCGCTCTGTCAATGGTAGTATTAGCACCTATTTCTACATCGTCCTCTAGAATAACATTACCGATCTGCTCTAATTTTTGCATTTTACCCATTGCATCAATTGCAAAACCAAAACCGCAAGAACCAATCACAGCACCTGGTTGAATGATGACCCTATTGCCAATAAGACAGCGTTCTCTAATAACAACAGAAGGATAGATTAGACAATTTTTGCCAATGGTTGTTCCAGCACCCACATATACATGAGAATAAATTATCGTGTCATCATGTATTATAACATTTTTATCAATGACACTATATGGACCGATTGTAACGTTTTTACCGATAACAGCTGTAGAGTGGATAACAGCTGTAGAGTGAATATCTAGAAACGATGTTTTTTCATTCATCCCAATAAATAATTCTGCAATTTTCTGAAAAGTAGTCGAAGGATCGTCTGAGATAAGATAATTACGATCTTCAAAAAAAGGACCTAATGGGGAAATACAAATAATACCAGCTTTACTTTTTACCATGGCCTCTTTATAACGAGGATTGGTAAGAAAAGAAACATCAGATTCTTGTGCTTCGTCAAGAGCACTAACGCCTGTAACCTGATAATCTTTATATCCTAAAAACTTGGCGGAAGTAAATGTAGATAATTCCGCCAAGCTATATTTTGAAGTATTTATTTTGTTGCTCCTGTAGCGTCTTTTTTAAGTTCTTCTTTCTTTGAAGTATCTTTTTTTAATTCTGTTGCTACTTTTTCATCTTTTTTAACAGCTGCAGGCACTGAAGCTACGTTTTTTTCTGCTTTTTCATTAGCTTTTTTTAAAGCAGCAGCTTTTTTCATGTCTTCATCAAAAATCTTGTCCATTTCATCTACAACCATAGTTGTAATATCTAAATCAGGACGATAATAGAAACAAGCATCTTTACTTATAATCATGCCGAATTGTTTTTCTTTTGCTAATTTTTCGGCAGCTTTATTGATGATCATAGCAATCTTTTGCATCAGTTGGTATTGAGACTGTTGCATTTCTTGATAATATTGTGATTGTTTTTGGCCGATATCTTCGGAAAAAGTTTTTTTCTTTAGCTTAAGATCTGCTTCGGCCTCTGGTGCAATATTATCCATGTATTCTTGATCTTCCAACTTGGCCGATACATCTTTTAGTTTCTTGTCTAAATCTTCTAGAACAGTACTATATTGTTTACGTTTTATTTCTAATTGCTCTTGTTCATATTTTCCGTATTTTGATTCAAGAATACAGTTAGTAAAATTAACGATAGTGAAGGGCTCATTAGCATATATTGATGTCCCTAATATTAATGTTGCGAGGAAAAATATTTTTTTTAACATTTATTGTTCTCCTTTTTAAAATTGTCCGCCCATTGAGAAAAAGAATTTGCGTTTATCAGTTTCTCTTTCTGCATTTATGGGATAGCCCCAACCAAAGATAAGAGGCATGCGCATAACTATTATTTTTGCTCCTATACCTGTGCTTGCTCGTAGGGTTGGGAAATCAAAAGTTTTCATTGATATAGCACCAGCATCTGCAAAGCAATATATATCGATAGCAGGAATTATTTCTTGGCTACATTCTATGGAGAATAATATCGATGATAATCCTCCCATAGGATCATTGTTAGCAAAATGAGGGCCTAGAATGTAGGGTTTATAACCTCTTACTGACGTTTCACCACCCAAAAAGAAACGTTCACTTAAGGGTATGTTATCGGCTTTTTGTCCGAATATTGGGTATATGAACTGGAAGTCTGCACGATATTTCATTGTTGCTTTTGTCCATAGTGGTTGATAGGCATTGTTGATATATCTAAATTTTAAGAAGTAGTATGAACCACCAAGTCCAACCATTTCGCCCTCCAGCACCGATCTTATACCCCTATGAGGTTTCATGGGGTTATCTGTAGAATCATATATGAAAGAGGGAGCAATCGCTGAAACCCATCCTTTTCTATTTACCATGGCTCTTTCTTCGAGATTCTTACTATCTGTTTTGTTACTAGCGTCCATCACACGATAACGTGTTCCAAATGACCAGTAACTAGTAATGGGATGAGAGGTGTATAAACGTAATCCATAGCTGTTTATCGTATAATTTTTCGATTGTAATTTGTTTTGAGTAATGCTAGCTTCAAAGCCGAAACGCCATAGAGTATATTGTACGTAGGGAGTCATCCAGGAAAACATGTATGCTTGTTCTCTGGCGCCCATATTGGCTTTACATTGAAAGAATTCTCCGCCACCACGCATCGCCGATGGTCCTTCAGAAAAAAGATGAGCAAGCCCCTTAAAATTAAAGTTTCTTTCATTTATCTCTAAACCGCCGTTAACATTTTCTGTGGTACTCATTCCTATGGACAAGTTGACAGAACCCGTAGTTTTTTCTTCTAATTCTATGTATACATCACGATAGTTGGGACCAAGGCCTAAGTCATCAGCTGATTTTACTGCGTAGACATTGACATTTTTAAAATAATCGATATTTTGTAGTCTTTCCTGCGTGGCTTTTAATTTCCTATTATCAAATTTTTCTCCGGGAACTAGAAGAGATTCTCGCAAAATAACATCAGTGTTGGTGTTAGTATTACCGATGATTTTAATTAACCCAATTTTAAATACTTCACCCTCTTCAATGGTATAATCTACCGTGTAAAGAGGAGCATTTATCGCTAGTTTTGCATCGAAATTTACTTGCGTTTCTATGTATCCGCGCTGGCCATAATATTCTTTTATTTTTTCTGCAGTAAATCTGATTTTTTCTGGAGAGTAAATTTCGTCGGTATGTATAAGGAAACAATTTAGTATTTCTTTATCTGTGATAAGATGATTGCCAATGAAAGTAATTTTTCCAAAGTGATAAATTGTTCCACGAATAGCTGTGATTTCTACGGATATATGGCCATTTAATTTTTCTTCGGTAACTTTGATCTCTACTTTGGCATCGGCATAACCTTTATTTTGAAGGTAATTAATAAGAGAAGCTTGATCTTGATCCAGGGCTTCTTGTTGAAGAATACCATTGCCGGTAAGCCATGCAGTTAACCCATAATATTTTTTCGTTACCATGAGCGCTAAAACATCGCTTTCTTCATTTTTAGTAAAGCCATGTAAAACAATATTTTTTACATGTCCTGTTCTTCCCTCTCTTACGTTAATATTTATAATGACTTCGTTTTTACGCGCTATTGGTTCAATATTGTAGGTAATCGAAGATTCAAAAAACCCCTTTTTAATGTAAAATTCTTTAACCTTGTTTAATGCTTTATTAAATTCATAGCGATTTAGTACAGTTCCCAATTCGATATCTAGTTCGCTACGTAATTTACTGGAAGACATTTGTTTATTGCCTATCCAGGTGATTTTTCTTATGGTAGGACGTGGCCAAAGGTTAATTGTTAAGTATAATTCTCCTTTTTCAATACGCATTTGCGGATGAATTTTATCATAATCTTTTGATAGAGTTTTGAGATCGTTGTCAAAAATGGTTTGTGAAAAGATATCACTTTCTTTGGTTTTTATTAGGGATTTGATTTTGTTGATGTCGTAGGATGTTTCTGGATCGGCACTTTCGACAACAATGTCAATTTTCGCAACCTTTTTGTTCTCATAAATTTCTGAACAATAAACTAACGATGCAAAAACAAGGAAAAACAGCAAATATCTTTTCATACTTGGTGCTTGATTATAATTAATGTTAAAATAGTTGTCTACCGCATAAAGCTTGGGTTAAGGTGCCTTTATCGATGTACTCTAGTGGGCTACCCATAGGGATGCCAAAAGCAAGCCGTGAAATTGTTAAAGAAAATGGCGCTAGTTCTTTTTTTAAGTGAAGAGATGTGGCATCGCCCTCAAGAGTAGAATCCAATGCTATGATTATTTCTTTTATTGTGCTGTTGTTTTTTATGCGTCTCAACAATTGATTTAGGTTTAACCCCGTTTCTTCTAATCCTACTAAAGGGGATATGAGATGTGTTATTACGTGGTAAAGACCATTAAATGATTTTGTCTGTTCGATGGCATATGCTTCTTTAGGTGAGGAGATAATGCAAATAATATTTTTATTTCTAGTGGGATCATCACAAAAAAAGCAGTGGTTATTTTCCATTATGCAGCCACAAATAGAACAAAAGTTAATTTTTATTTTTAATTCTGCTATTGTATCACCTAAAATTTTTAAATCCTTGTCCTCCCAATTTAATAGTTGAAAAGCATATCTTTCTGCTGTCGTTTGACCAACTCCGCCTAGCTTTTTCAATAAAGTAATTAACATCAAAAGTTCTTTTGGATATCTAAACATCATAAAACTTCAGTTTTAAAAACAAAAATATTCTTTCTTTTAACTAAAAAATGGGTTAAAATTAATTTCATTATATTGAGGTGATAGTTTCAATGAAAGCAAAAATTATAGGAACAGGTTCTTTTTTGCCCAAAAGAATACTTACTAATGCCGATTTAGAGAAAATGGTAGATACATCTAATAGTTGGATTGTGGAGAGAACTGGTATTGAAACACGCCGTATTGCTTCTGACGATGAGTTTACATCTCACATGGGAAAAGAGGCTGCTAAAATAGCAATGAATAAAGCAGGTATTGATCCTTTGGATATAGATTTAATCATTGTCGCAACACTAACTCCCGATTATCTTTTTCCAAGTACAGCTTGTATTATTCAAGATATGTTGCAGGCGAAAAATGCTGCAGCTTATGATTTTCAAACAGCTTGTTCTGGATATGTTTATGGACTTTCTATGGCAAAGGCTTTTATTGAAGCAGGAATCTATAAAAATATTTTATTGATTGCATCAGAAAAACTCTCCAGTATTGTGGATTATAAAGATCGTACTACTTGTGTTATTTTTGGTGATGGAGCATCGGCAGCGGTTATTGCTAAGAGCGATTATGGCCTGACAATAGAGGGAGTGTGTTTAGGTGCTGATGGTTCAGTTGCAGAATTGTTAAAATTACCAGCGGGAGGATGTAGACGTCCGGCTAGTGTGGAAACCGTACAAGAGGGAGCTCATTATATTAGGATGGAGGGTAAGGAGTTATTTAAACATGCAGTAAGGAGAATGATTCAGGCATCGGAGGAGTGTTTGAAGTTAACCTCTACGAAAGCTGAAGAAATTAGTTGGCTTATTCCTCATCAAGCTAATTTACGTATTATCGAAGCTATGGCAAAAAGATTTAACCATGTCCCAGAAAATAAAGTATTTAAAGATGTCATTCGTAAATATGGAAATACTTCTGCTTCTTCTGTTGGCATAGGAGTAGATGAACTTTTGCAGAAAAATGCTATTCAACAAGGAGAAAAAATACTCTTAACGGCCTTTGGTGCCGGTCTTACTTGGGGAGCTGCTATTTTAACGAAGGTAGATAAATAAATATTTTATGGAGAAAATAGCATTTTTATTCCCAGGACAAGGAGCGCAATATGTTGGCATGGGCAGAGATTTTTATGATAATTTTACTGCGGCTAAAGATGTTTTTGTAGAGGTAGACGACCTTTTGCATTTTAACTTATCAGAGGTGATTTTTAATGGACCTTTGGATCTACTTAGTAAAACGTTATATAGTCAGCTTGGTATCTTTGTAAATAGTGTGGCACTACTCAAAGTGTTAAAACAAGAGATGAATTTGATACCAGATTTATGTGCCGGTTTAAGTCTGGGAGAGTATACAGCTCTTTTCGCTTGTGGTTATATTGATTTTAAAGACAACTTATTTCTTATACAAAAAAGAGCAGAGTTAATGCATGAGGCATGTAAGAGATGTCCTGGAACTATGGCCGCTATTTTGGGATTGGAAGATAGTAAAGTTGAAGATGTTTTAAAGAATGTAAAAAATGTATTTTGCGCTAATTACAATTGTCCTTATCAAATCGTGATCTCTGGTAGTAAAGAGGGTATAGAAGAGGCTATGCAATTATTAAAGCAGAATGGAGCAAAATGTGTCCTACTAAAAGTAGAGGGAGCTTTTCATTCCCCATTAATGTCATGTGTCAAAAATGAGTTAGAAGAAGAAATCAATAAGGTGAAGCTTAAAGATGCATCTATCCCATTAGTGATGAACGTTAGTGGAAATGTTGCTGCTTCTTTGCAAGATATTAGATGTAACTTGATTAATCAATTGAACTGTAGCGTCAGATGGAAACAATCAATTGAAAAGATGATAGAATTAGACGTTTTTTCTTTTTTGGAAATAGGGTGTGGTAGGTCTTTGTCCTCAATGAATAAAAAAATTGGTGTCAAAGGTGCAATTTTTTCTTTGGAAAAAGTGGAAGATTTAGAAAAATTAAAAAATATAACATAGGTAATTATTATGATGTTATTAAAGGGTAGAAAAGCTGTTATTACTGGCGGAACTTCTGGAATTGGTAAGGCAATAGCGTTGTTGTTTGCTGAAAATGGTGCTGATATTGCTATTTTTGGTATTGATGAAAATAAGGCGGAAGAAGCTGTAGGTGATATTAAAGCTGTACAAAATTCATCGGAACAAAAAGTGCATTTTCAATTGGTAGATGTTTCCTCTTTTGATTCTGTGGAAATAGCAGTTGAAGAACTAATAGCCAAATGGGGAAATATCGATGTTTTTGTTAATAATGCTGGTATTACTAAAGATAATCTTCTTATGAAAATGAAAGAAGAAGAATGGGATGCGGTCTTAAAGGTCAATTTAAAATCAGTATATAACACATGTCATGCGATTATACGTCATATGCTTAAAGCTAAAGCGGGTAAAATTATTAACATTGCCTCGGTTATAGGACTTATGGGTAATGCTGCCCAGGCCAATTACGCAGCTTCAAAAGCTGGAGTTATTGCCTTTTCAAAATCTCTTGCTCAAGAAGTGGCTAGTCGTAATATAACAGTTAATTGCATTGCTCCTGGATTTATTAAGACACAAATGACTGATGTGTTATCTGATAAAGTGAAGGAAGAATATCTAAAATGGATTCCTATGGGCAAAATGGGTGTACCCCTTGATGTAGCCAAAACTGCTTTATTTCTAGCGAGTCATCTCTCTGATTACATTACCGGCCAAGTTATAACAGTTGACGGCGGCATGGTCATGTAGGTATAATACTTAAAAAAAAGGAATTGTTATGACAATACAACAAGAAGTAATTGATATTATTGTGGAACAATTGGGGGTAGACGCCACTGATGTTTCTGTAGAGAAATCATTTGTTGAGGATTTAAATGCTGATTCTTTAGATCTCACCGAGCTCATTATGACGTTCGAAGAGAGATTTGGTTTTGAGATTTCAGAAGGTGATGCTGAAAAACTTAAAACAGTTGGTGATGTAATAAAATATATTGAAGCAAAAAAAGCTGCTAAGTAACTAATACTTTTTAAGGTTTTGCTTTAAGCTCTTTTGAATAAATTTGGTTATGTAGTGTCCTTGTGTTTGTGCTCTACAAAAAGATATGGTTCTCTATGGCTAGTATAAGAGTTGGAAACAGAGAAGGTGTATATCATTTTCTGGTTCTTTTGTCTTGATAGCGAAGGTTATCTCTTTTTTTAACATGTTACAACAGGTATCCAGGCCATCTTCAGCAAAGAACTTCATGACTTTAGTTATCAAGGATGGCAGATCAGGAAAGAAGTAATTTATACCATTATTGGCTAAAAAGAAAAAATCTCCCGGTTCCAAGTTCGATTGTTTTGCCGAAGCTTGAAATAATTTTTTCTGACTTAATGACCAGATAAGAGGTAAGTAAAAGGCATTACATTGGCAGGACATGATGCTCTTATAACTATCAATTTCTAAACGCAAAAAAGGAGATTTTAGTTTTTTACCCTCTTTAAACATTTGATAGTTAGTTAATAGTTCATACATGCCCTCAAATCCTTTTTCCTTGGCCTCTAAGAGATTTATTTTAACCAGATGGGGGAGTGTTTCAGGAAAATCACATAATATACCTCTAGGATCACTAGAAAAACAAGAGATTACCTTACTCGCTACAAGATCACTTTTATTTTCTTCGATAGCTTTTTGTAGCATATATTTTTGTAGTAAAATAGCGCTTTCATATTTTCCATACAGTTTTTCTCTAAGTATGGAATTTTCTTTTAATCTGTTTATGTTGTCCTGCAGACATTCGCTCATAGTATTTAAGGTGTTGGCAAGCGTGGCAATTTCTTTAGGGCCACGTATTTTAATGAAATTTTCATAACTGCCAGCAGCGATAGACAGAGCTGAATTATTTAATCTTTGAACGGGACGAGAAATTTTATTAGCGATAAAAAAGAGGGTGATTGTCATAAGTATGATGGTAATCAGCGCACTCAAAATGATGACGAGAAGACCCGATTGGAATTTTTTTTCTAAAAGGCCAACACTAATATCAGCAATGATCATGGCTTTTAAATTATTATGACTATCAAAGATAGGAGCTCTTCCTGTGATAATTTTGTTTTCTTTATTCTTGTCGTCATGAAAGGATGAAATGATAATTTTATTTTCAATAAATCCAGGTTCCAGAAAACTTATTTTTTCCTTCTTTTCCATGGTAAAATTATCATCAGCTGTTGTCTTAAATATGATTGCTTTATCATCATCGAAATGTACTAATTGCAAAGAAGTGATTTCTAATGTTTTTTTTAGTTCCGTGAATATTTTTGGTAGTTGTGAAGGATTAAAATGGGCATTTTGTGGATCAAAGAGTAAAGAGCTACTGATAATAGTAGCTTTAAGTCTTAGTTTAAAATTTCCAACTATTTCTTTGTACCAGTTGAAAGATAGAATAGAGGCAATGAGCAGTATACACCCGATCATGGTTGGAAGAAGAAAAAGTAAAAGACGAGTACGTATTTTCATGGTTTAATATGTCGGCAATTAGTTGTTTTAGTATAGTATTGCAAAAGTGAGATAGCCACAGAGGGACATTCCGATATTATTGTCATTAGATGACTTTTTGCAAGTGTCAAGAAGAAGGATGAGGTCTCACAAACGATGCTATATGTTCTTGGTGTGTCATTAAAGAGAGCTTCATCACCAAAACATTCTTCTTCTTTAAGTTCAGCAATCTTTTCTTCTTTATCATTTAAAACATTGACGCGTCCTGAAACGATAATATAAAGACGATTTGCTCTTTGGTCTTTTTCAAAGACAATTTCTTTGGCATCATAAGTATCTTCGTTTGTTTTGTCTGCGATAGCAATCAATAGATCTAAATCCAGAGTATTAAAAAGAGCTGTCTTTTTCAAAAAGAAAGCTTTTTCTACAAGGCTTAATTGTTTCATTGTGATGACTCCAATAATTCATAAGCATAATGATAAAAAGGATCATCGCTTATTTTTATTTGTTCTCTTAAAGATTGTTTCCAATCCGGCATTTGCAACTTTGCTTTTAGATGCACGGCTACTGTTTTATCAAAGAAAGAAGGAGAGGCTTGCAGATTATCTAATAGCTGTTGCAGGGTGAGGTTAGGGTATTTGCCGTTAATTTTAGAAAAGGCTTCTACTTTTTCTTCCCACGGGGTGTCGTCGATTAAAGGACGAATTTTTGCAAAGATAGCTGTGTCGCAGTTCTTTTCTAATATTTCTACGGCATGAGCGTGAGCTTTTGCATTTTTACTACGTAAAGTATGAACAAGAAGGTCGCTATCTTCTACTGATCCTGCTGTTCCCAAAAGGTGGATGATAAAATCAATTACTGATTGAAAACCGGTTAAAAGGGCATCTTGTAAAAGACTCAAGTCCATATTAGGATTTTGTTTTTGTATAGTATGGCCATAGAAATAATAAAAGTATGCTTCCTCGATTTCTTGTTCTATAATTTCTATAAGGTTAGCTTGTAGTTGAGGAAGCGCTAATTTGCCAAGTATTTTACTGGATAAAATGCGGCAACGTTCATGGAGGTTCGTGTCTTTTGTTAAACTCAAGAGTATAGGCACTGTTTTTAGTCCCATGTTAATGATTATTTTTTCCGTTAATCTACGTTCATTAGGTCTAAAGAAAAGGCTCGTCAAAATGATTTCTTTTACAATTGAAGAATCACTGATTTTTCCCAGTGCTTCTAAACAATATGTACGGATGATATTGTCACTTGAGTGTTTAATATAGTCTAGGATTTTGGTGGCATAATAGCACAGGGACTTATTAGCAATTTTCGCAAGAGTTTTGGCTGCCATTTGCTTTACTTTTAAAGATTCGTGGGTGAGTAAATTTATTACTTTCTTAAAACTATCGGTTTCTTGAGCATCTTGTAAGATTTCTAAGCCCATGCATATTTCATCTTCATTTTTTGCTTTTAGAAGTAAATCTAGTTCTTTTATGGCAATTGTAAGGTTTAACCCTGATCCTGGAAGAGAAGGGTTATTATTAGCTGATTTTTTCAAGGCTATGATGGCAGCAGCGCGTTCATGCAGGTTTTCGCTATCTAAATTGCCGATTAAAGATTCAGCATTTAATAACCCTCTTTTGGCTAAGTAAATATTTCCCCATTTAACGACGTCTTCTGAGTTTCCCTGTTTTATCCAATTATGTATTGTCGTAATGACTTGATGATTATGACGAAAAGAACTTTCATTGAGCAGGTCCATTATTTTGATTTTCCCCTTTTCACCACAAGTATTAGCGTGGCGTAAAAGATGAGGTAATATGGTGTCATCATTTAAAGAAATGAGAGTTTCAAAAGCAGATCTTTCGATATCAGGAGCGTTGAGGGCTTTTAATAAATCTTCTTTTACTTCATTTTGTTCTTTTTTGTTGTAGCGGGACATCCAATCTTTAATTTTCCTCTCGAAATGTATTGTGTTTTCTCTAAGATTAGTGAAGAGAGCCTTTAAGTACAAAGAACGTGTTGCTAGGGCTAAAACTAAACAAACAAGAGCCCAAAAAAGGCCACAGAGCCTTATATGAAAAATATTTAAAAATAAAAGGCATATGGATCCAAAAAGTGTGCCCATAGGTTCAAAAAACGAATCGTTAATCATCCTAAGTGATCCCCTCAATTTTAAGGGCGCAGCATTATTTAATATGTTAAAATCATTATCTTCAATGGCAGGTATGATACCCTCGACGGCAATAATACCCATTATGGCTACAACCATTGAGGCGGTAATGAGCCATTCAGAGTATAAGATTGAAAAGTAAATTGGAGGAATTAATACCATGTTTGCAACGCCAATACGGCCAATAAATCTTTTATAAAAAAGTATTCCGACGATGATGTTACCAAGGTATATGAAAGCTTTTATTTTGCCCAAAAATTCGGCAATAGAATCTTGATTGGCCATAGAAGGATTGGTTTTTTCAAATATTTGGCTGATAGTAGTCATATACCCGAATTCTGTTAGTGTACGCAGCAATAGTATTGTAATACTCATGAAGGCTAAGGTGACTGCGAATGGTGATTTAAAGAAGATTTTTAATATGGCAAAAGCTCCTTTTTTACCTTCCGATAAAAGTAGATCTATGGATTCATCTTCTACACAAGCGGTATTTTTATTGATATAACGAGCGATAAATATACTGGATCCTAATATTAATGTGACGAATATGAATAGATTTTTATATCCTAAAAATTCATAGGTTAGATTAATGAAAGCGCCTCCTGTCATATAACCAATTAGATAGCAGGCGTTATATATGCTAAATATCCTTTTTGCTTCTTGTAGGTCATGATATTGGTCGATGAAAGTCCAAAAACTAGCTACCAAGGTATCTACGAATAAATATGTACAGGTTTGTAAAATAAACCAAAACCATATTGGAGGAGATCCTAACATTATAAAGTATGAGAGGAGGTAAAAACTGATTTCTACACTCATTACCCCAACAAGGATTTGATAAGAGGAATATTTACGCAAGAGATATAGAAATAAGCAAGATGCTGCTATCATGCTTACGCTACATACCAGATAAGATATAGGTAGTAATTGAGCTCCTGCATTTTCCAAAAATAAACTTACCGATAAGGTGTCAGCAATAGAAATACCAAAGGACCACATGAAGGCCAAGAAGGAGAAACGAAAGACGTTAATGCTATCGGCGTGGTAAATACCAAAGAGCTTATAAAAAACTTTTCTCATCTCCAATAATAAATATTTTAATGTTTTTTACTCATGTTATAGGTCAATAAATTAAATACCAATAAGCTTTTTATATCAATGAAAACTTTTTTTGTGTACGGAATTATAATGGTAGATGTTGACCCCCTAGCCTTAATAAGAGAGATTAGGCTTCGGTGCTTTGGAGAAATCTATCAAGAGAGATTGTTTAACTATTTAAAAATATTTCTTGATTTGCCAGGGG